>Ga0255780_10001456_pt1 | contig 21979 bp, 17 predicted proteins | sample 071ome_32_FD_179978 | JGI IMG/M metagenome (GOLD analysis project Ga0255780, IMG submission 179978) | Coastal salt marsh microbial communities from the Groves Creek Marsh, Skidaway Island, Georgia - 071405AT metaG (version 2) | ecosystem: Environmental > Aquatic > Marine > Intertidal zone >... | reverse complement strand
GAAATCGTCTCCTTTGAATTTTTCGGCAATGTATTTTGAAACCGACGCGGAGCAGTTGACGCTGGAGATAATGGCTACGTAGTTGCGCGTTCCGGACGGACGTCCAGCTCCTCTGTCGAATCCCATGAAAGTGCGTTGATCCGCATCTTCAGCAGGTTTGATGGCTTGGTAGTGTTCCCCGATTTTGTAGTCGCGACCAAAATCGCCCATCCCCAGATTTTGAACATGCACGTGATCTCCCGCCTTGATGTCGGCCGTGGCGAATCCGATGGTTTGACCGTATTTAACGAGAGGGGCGCCTTTGGCGATATCGGTCAGGGCCATTTTGTGTCCTGCCGGGATGATGGCGTTGGTTTGGATGTCGCCCTGGGGCGTGGTGAGGACGCTCCCCGCCTTCACGGTTTTCTTCATCACGGCCACATGATCGGCCGGATGTAGTCGCACTGCGACTTCTTCAAAAGCAAAGTTCATGATTTTGTGTGGATGATGGAGAATGGTGGTGGGGATGGCGAGGGAAAATGAGTGGTGGGTTTTTGTTCTCACACTAAGGCACATGGCACGAAGAAGGTTTTCACTTGCTTTCGGGGGGTATTGGGAATTTGATAAGTCCATGATCAACCAATACGTGGAACGTGTCGTGAACCTCATCAGTGAGGATTCGCAGCGGCTATATAACATGAGCGTTGAGGACGCTCGGGAAAGAGTGCTGTCGGGTAAGCCTGAATCGGTTCGTGAAATTGACGGTTCGTTTGCCTTGCTTGCCAAAGAAGGTAAGACAGTTCGGCTGGCTCGGTCGATGGACCGTCCCATGCGCTATTTCCTGGCAAAACGGGAAGAAGGTCCGGCCCTGATCGTGGCGGATCGGATGGACACCATCCGGGATTGGCTCAACAAGGAAGGATTTGGTGATCAGTTTCATCCGAGTTACACGCGCATGGTGCCCGCTCACTATGTGGTGGAAATTCAATTGATCGGTTGCCCGGATCCGGATCCTGTTTACACACGGTATTTTGATCCCCAGAAAAACACCCAACCGAATGATCTCGAACAGATCGGGCGACGTTATATCGGGGCTCTGGCTGAGGAAATTGCCAAGTGGATTTCAACGGTGCCGGCCAAGGAACCCATCGGGATCTGTTTTTCGGGAGGGATCGACAGTGGCGCCGTCTTTCTGACAACCCACCATGTGATGCAGTCGATGGGGACGCCGTTGACTCGCCTTAAAGCCTTTACCCTGAACCTGGGGGGAGGAGAGGATATGACACAAGCCCGCGAATTTTTTCAGAAAACCGGGCACAATCTCTTTCTGGAAGAAATCGGGGGGCAAACCGAGGATATTAACTTGGATGAGACCTTGCGGGCGATCGAAGATTACAAGCCGCTCGATGTGGAGTGTGCCGCCATGGGGATGCTTTTGCACAAGGGCATTCGGGAGCGTTATCCGGATTGGAAGTTTTTGATGGATGGTGACGGTGGGGATGAGAATCTCAAGGATTACCCGATCGAGGAGAACCCCGAATTAACCATCAAGAGCGTGCTGCATAACCAGATGCTGTATCACGAAGGGTGGGGCGTCGGAAAGATCAAGCATTCATTGACATACAGTGGAGGTTTGAGTCGCTCCTACACACGAACTTATGCTCCGGCCAAGTACTATGGATTCGAGGGTTTCAGTCCTTTCACACGTCCTTCCGTGATCGAAGTATCCGAGGGAATACCTTATATTGATCTGACCGATTATGAGCATGGAAAACTTTATGACCTGAAGGGCCGCATTGTGGCCTTGGGTGTGAAAGCCGTGACGGGGGTTGATATGCCGGTGTTCGAAAAACGCCGGTTCCAGCACGGCGCCGTGCCGGTCGAATCCCTGCGGTCCATGATTACCGATAAGGAACCATTGCTTCGTCGACGGTTTCATTCCATGCACGAAGAAACTGCCGGGTAAGTCATTTTTGTGGCTGAATGTGCCTTTTTTGCCCGGAAATGAATGCAAATCGGTTAAATCAAGTCTACCAGGGAGCGGATGATTGACAACCGAAAGGTCTGTCTTCACATTGTTCATAACTTTTTTCCATGAAGAAAACGACAATTCACATAGCATGTTCGAGTTGGATGGCGCTGGGCCTGGGCCTTACGGTTCAGGGGCAGGACACCATCGATTTCTCCAAGCAGGTCAAACCCATATTGGAAGCCAATTGTTTGAGTTGCCACAATCCCGAAAACGTCAAGGGCGAACTCCTGATGGATACGCGCGAAAACGTGATCATTGGCGGTGAATATGGCTCCGCGTTGGAGCCGGGCAAACCGGACGAAAGTTCGCTTTACACACTGACCATTCTGGATCCGGATGACGAAGACATCATGCCGCCCAAGGGAGATCCTTTGACGAAGGACCAGACGGACATTTTGAAGGTCTGGATCGAGCAGGGAGCCGAGTGGCCCGAAGACGCCGTGCTCAAACCCGCCCGCAGTGTCGATTTTGTGGAAGATGTCCAGCTGGTGTTGGAACAAAACTGTGTCAGTTGTCATCGTGAAGGACATGCCGATGGAGACTTGCAGTTGGATGTCCGCGAGAAGGCATTCGCCGGTGGCAAATCCGGCAAAGCCATTGTTCCGGGACGTTCGAGTCTGAGTTCACTTTACACGTTCACGATTCTTCCCGAAGATCACGGTGACCTGATGCCACCGGTTAAGAAGGATGGTCCGATGTCCAAAGACAAGACCGATATCCTGCGCTTTTGGATTGATCAGGGAGCTCAGTGGCCGGACGGTATCACTTTGGTTCCAAGAAAAGCCGATGACGGACCGACAGGTGCCAATATGGAATTGGTCACCTCCATTCATGATCGCATTGTTGAAAAGAACACGATCACCGAAGAATCCCAGATGGAGGCTTACACCGAAACCATCACCGGAACCCAGGTCACCTTCGATATGGTGGCGATCAAGGGGGGGACCTACAAAATGGGGAGTCCTGCCAGTGAGGAAGGTCGACGTGATGATGAAGGACCTCAGGTGGATGTTCAGATTTCACCCTTCTGGATGGGGAAACATGAGGTTACCTGGAATCAATATGAGTTGTTCATGTATCCCGAGGAAATGGCTCGCCTGCTGAATGCCGGAGATGATTACCACGATCCTTTGGCTGACGCAGTCACCAAACCCACCAAGCCTTACGTGGAAATGAGCTTCGGAATGGGTAAGGACGGGTATCCAGCCATCAGCATGACTCAGCATGCCGCGAATAAATACTGCCAATGGTTGAGTGCCAAGACAGGTCACTTTTATCGCTTGCCCACCGAAGCAGAGTGGGAATATGCCTGTCGCGCAGGGACCACCACAGCGTTCTGGTGGGGGGATAATCCGGATGAAATCGAAAAATATGAGTGGTACGCCGACAATGCTGATTTTAAGTATCAGAAAGTCGGAACCAAGAAACCCAATCCATGGGGTCTCTACGACATGCATGGCAACGTCGCTGAATGGGTCTTGGACGCTTATACCGAGGACGGTTACCAATTGTTCAAGGACCAGATGCAGATCGATCCCTGGAACGTTGCCAAAACCTTGTATCCACGCACCGCACGAGGTGGATCCTGGGATGATTACCAGGAAGCCATGCGAAGCGCGGCCCGTCGCGGATCGAATCCCGATTGGAAAATGCAGGATCCTCAGCTTCCGAAAAGTATTTGGTATCTGACGGATGCGCAGGTGTTGGGTATGCGGGTTGTCCGCCCGTTGAAGGTGCCGAGCAAAGAAGAGATGGCTCTGTATTGGAACAATTTGTCGGAACGAGATTAAGCTCGCCAATGGGGCGGAAAAGTTTAGTATCAGTACATATTTTCAGAAAACCATTGCTCGACGCTCGATCAGAGGCGGAGGGCATCACAGTATAAATCAAAATCCTATGAAAAAAGAGAATCAAAACCAGGATTCAGTGACGCGCAGGAATTTTCTGAAACAATCCTCCACCGTTGTTGGGGGAAGTGTTTTGGGATCCATGGCGCTCAATCACGGCGTCTTCGCGGCGCAGAATGACGAGATCAAAATCGCCCTGATCGGGTGTGGTGGTCGCGGCTCGGGGGCGGCAGATCAAGCTCTGAATACGCACGACCAGGGACCCATCAAGTTGATTGCCATGGCCGATGCATTTGGAGATCGCCTGGAAGGCAGCTTGAACAACCTGGCCCGTAAACATGGTGATCGTGTGGACGTGCCTGAAGATCGTCGTTTTATCGGATTTGACGCCTACAAGAAGGCCATTGAACTGGCCGACGTGGTCATCCTGGCAACCCCTCCGGGATTCCGTCCCATTCATTTCGAGGAAGCCGTCAAGCAGGGCAAACATGTCTTCATGGAAAAACCGGTTGCCACGGATGCTCCCGGTGTCCGCAAAGTCTTGGCTGCAGCCGAAGAAGCCAAGCGCAAGAACCTGAAAGTGGGCGTTGGACTTCAACGTCATCACCAGGCTGGCTACATCGATACCATCAAACGCCTGCAGGACGGTGCCATTGGTGACATCATCACCACCCGCGCTTATTGGAACGGCAATACTCCCTGGGTCCGCAAGCGTGCCGATCTTGAAAAACAATACGGTCGCAAATTGACCGAAATGGAATACCAGATGCGTAACTGGTATTACTTTGCCTGGATCTGTGGTGATCATATCACCGAGCAGCACATTCATAATCTGGACGTGATCAACTGGCTCAAGGGCGATTTCCCTGTGCGTGCCAATGGCATGGGCGGAGCTGAAGTGCGTGTGGGCATTGATTATGGCGAAATTTTCGATCATCACACCGTCGAATTCGAATACGCTGATGGTTCCAGAATGTATAGTCAGTGCCGCCATCAGGTAGGATGTTGGAACAGTGTTTCCGAACATGCTCACGGCAGCAAGGGTAGTGCAGAAATCAATCGCTACATCATCCGCGGTGAAAATCGCTGGCGCTTCGAAGGTCGCGGTAAAAACCCTTATCAGCAGGAACACGACGACTTGTTCCATGCCATCCGCAACAACGTTGCCTACAACGAAGCTGAATATGGGGCCAAGAGTTCGATGACCTCCATTCTCGGACGTATGGCGACTTATTCCGGTAAGGTGGTAGATTGGAATGACGCGATCAATTCCAATATCAGTCTCCTGCCTGAGCGTTTCGCCTGGGATGCCATGCCGAAGTCCCTGCCCGGACCTGACGGCATGTATGCCACGGCGGTTCCCGGACAGACTGTGGTGGTCTGATCTATTTGATCAAACATCTTTAATTACGAAGAGGCGGCCTTATTGGTCGCCTCTTTTGCTGCCGTAGGAGCCTTCGCCAGAAGGTGCCCAGTTGGAGCATGCGAAAAGGCGGTTGGGGATCGGGAACTTCATGGCTTCCCGAAACGGAATGCAAAATAAGTTTGAGAGCCACAAGGATACGCGTCGGGGACGACACGTTCTACCTGCCGTAGGAGCCTTCGCAAGAAGGTGCCTGTTTGGGCCCATCCTGGGGATCTTTTTCAGGTTTATTGCATATATCGGTTGCGTTGGGGCGGTGAATTGATCAAGTTATCAGGGCATGATCAGTTTTGACATTCATGGAACACGACGGCTGCAGCCTTTGCTGCTGAAGGCCTATGTGTGGTCCATTTTGTTTCATTTCGTGGTCATTGCGTCGATGGAGCTAGCTCATTACTATGGCCTGACCGAAAAGGGACCGGTTTCCATGTTGTTGGCTCCCAAGATGCCGGATCTGACTGCTGAGAAAGAAACGCAGGAGTTGGAAATCAATTTGGTTCAGGACCCTCAACCCACGATCTTTTTCGATGCCGATCCATCGTTGGCAACTGAGGATAAACCGGATGATACCCCGTATTACGCCATCATCGATTCGCTGGCGGGGAACCCCGACACCTCAAAAGATTTGGATCAACCCGAGTTGGAAGGGCAACAGGATTTGGTGCACAAGACCACCGATACAGGGCCTACCGAGCAATTGACGGAAGAGCAACCTTACGAATCCCTTCAACCTTATTTCCCGGATGCTGATGAAATCCCGCCCGTGGAGCCGGTGGATATTGAAAACGAAGATGTGGTCGTGAATGAAGTGGATGTTACAGAGGATCATACAGAGGCTGAACCTGAGGAGTCGGTGGAAGTGGTGTCGGATGACCCGAAACTCTCGGATGCAGCGGAAATACTCACAAATGTTCAACCGCGTCCCGTGACTCCACAACAACGACCGGCAACGACACCTCAGGATCGGCCCAGGACTTTGGCCGAGGCCAAGAAGCGGAGCGGCATGTTGATTGGTGAATCCATGCAACAGGAAGGGGGCGTGAAGCGTTTTAGGATTGAGTCATCTCCGGACCTGTTGGCGACACCTTTCGGCGCTTATGATGCAGCGGTGATTCAAGCGATTCAGCAACGTTGGTTTGGATTGTTGGAGGGATTGCCTTCGGCAAGGAATGCATCGGGAAAAGTGGTGGTGAAATTTCAATTAACCTCAACCGGCGAGATTCGTGAAATCGATATAGAAGAAGATACGGTCGGCGTGATACAATCGCTTTTATGTCAGCGTGCGATATCTGATCCGGCTCCCTACGGAAAATGGCCCAATGACATGAGACGTTTGGTGGGGGCGGATTATCGTAATATACGATTTACCTTTTATTACAATTGAAAACCTGGCGCCAACCGCGCAGACTCGTTGGCCATTTCGTTTTGGATCAGACTTGTTACGGCTTAGAGATCAACAACACTAAAAAGTAGAGCAAAATTGAGGAACCATGTTTGAGTTTTTAGAGGCTGGTGGACCGTTTATGTGGTTGCTGCTGACGATGTCGGTGGTGGCTCTGACCTATATTATCGAGCGAGGATTGGCTTTGCGATGGCGCAATGTCGTGCCGGAGCAAGTGGCGACGACATTGAATCAATGCGAAAATGAGAACGACCTGACCACCTTGCAGACGGTGTGTCAGCAACTGCCTTCTCCAGCCAGCAGGATGCTGCTGGCGGCGATGGATCAATTTGCCTATACCAAGGCTGAAAATATCGAAGCTCTACAGACCAGGGCTCGTAAGGAAATTGCCACCTTGGAAAGCGGACTGGTCGTCATTGAAGTCATTGTGGGTGCGGCTCCGTTGTTGGGATTGGTCGGGACATTGCACGGTTTGATTACTTTGTTTGGTGATTTTGGAGCAGCGAGCATGGCTGATCATTCGGCTTTGGCCAAAGGGATTTCCATTGCACTGAACACAACGCTCACCGGTTTGCTCATCGCCATTCCGTCTTTGATTGCCTGGAGTTATTACAACAAGAAGGTCGAAACCATGGCGATTGAGCTGGAGGCTCTCTGCGACGATCTTTTGCAACGTTACTATCCTCCTGCAGTTGCCGTGACACAGAACGTGTCCCAAGCTCCCACATCGGAAGCTCAGTCTGAACCAGATGGTGTGCCCAGCGAGTCGCATGCTCCGAAAAGAAAAGCCCGCCGCAAGCGCGAAACGAAATAGGTCCTGAGCTCTGTGTTGCCATGAAATTCCTTGAACGCAAACGTCACAAACCCCCGACGATTATCATCATATCATTGATCGATATTTTGATTGTGTTGTTGATTTTCATGATGGTGACGACGACGTTTAAACACAAACCGGCCCTCAATGTCAGTTTACCGCAATCCCGATCCAAGGTGTCCACTCAGGCTGAAGCGAGTTCCGTGACAATCAGCATTCTCAAAGACGATCCGGATCGATTCTTCTGGGGGGAAGAGCCCCTGACCCAAGAAGAGCTGGAGTCCAAACTCAAAGCTGTCGCGACCCAGGATCCGGATATGGCCCTGATCATTCGGTCGGATGTGGAGTCACACTTTGGCAAGACCTTCTTCGTGATGGATGCTGCCAGGATGGCCAATCTCAAGAAAGTCAAAGTGGAAACCGAAGTGGCGGCTGCAGGGGAGTGACCGCCCTGCGGATGGTTCACGTTTAAATGTGCGGAGGCGATTGGATTCTAAATTGGTCTCGCAAGGTGTCCACAGCAATGAAAAACTCCCGCATCGCCATGATCCAAACATATTGTCCCTTTCGGGTAAGTTGAAGATACTCACCGTGCTGTTTCAATGCTCCTCCCCATTTCAAGGTGTTCAGCAACCACCCCAGATGCCCCGGACCGAGCGAACTAAGTTCTTTGATCAACTGTCCGGCCGGAGTCTGGATCGCAAACAATCGTCTGAGAAGGCAGTAATACTGAAGTTCTCTCCGGGTGAATTGTTTGAAATGTGAAATGGGCAATGCTCGTTGAGTCAGTTTTTGGATGTAAGTTTTATTGCTGAATGTATTGATGTGAAGCGTGTTGTTGAAAAAACCAAATGATCCGCTCCCCACGCCGACATATTCGTCGTGGTCAATGATGTATTCATCAATGCTGCCCGGAGCGCTGGAGAAACACCAAGCAGTGGATTGGTGATAGATTTCGCACATTCGGTTTGCAAGCTGGTGATACTGCCGCTCTTCTCTACCGTAATCCATACTTCCCAGCATTTGTTTCAACGTGCGTTCCACTGAAGGAGCCGTCATCAGCGGGTAAAAGGTAACTTGATCCGGTTGGAGTGAATGAATGACATCGAGATCATGATGCAGGCTTTCTTCCGTCTGGATTGGAATGTTGAAGATCAAATCAACATTCAGTGTTTCCAGAATGCCCGAACGGTGTCAAAAGAGTGAAGCCAAATTTGCCGCCTGAAACCGGGTTCCTGCGATGTGTTTCAGTTGTCTGATTCGGTTCTTTTCAAGGGTTTCAAAATGGTTAAAATGCTCTAAAACAGAGAATTTAGCCGGTTTTTGTGCGATTAAAGTTGACTCTAGCGCTCTGACCCCAAAAAATTTTCATGCCAAGAGCTCTATTAAATGATAATAAGACATTTACAGCATTCTTCAAGCCTTTATTTGACGCCTTGAATCGAGCTGTTCACACTCGCCAATGTAATGAATTACCCGACCAGCATTGGCTTGAATTAGGAGTCACCCGAATTCTTATGGAATCCCCCAGCGGCCGGGGGTTTCTCCAACAATACGGCCCCCACTTTCAGAGTGATGTTTCTGTGGGGCTTTATTTCGAATCTCTCAAAAGTAACCGACGCCTCCTTCTTGCCGATGAATTAAATGATAGTATTTGCGCTAAAGCAGCCAAAGAACTTAATGACCCTCTTCAGGATTTTGAGGAACTAAAAAAATATGACATCTATGCCGCTGATGGCCATTGGCATGGTGCTTCGGCTCATGAAGTACGCAAGAATGAAAAGAAATGGGCTCCCGGTTACTTCTACGCCCTGAATCTGAGATCCCATGCAATCAAGTTGCTGGATACAGCCGATGAGGTTCATCGTAAGCATGAGCATGACATGCGAGCCCTCAAAAGGATGGGTATCGAAACACTCAGGCAGGGTGCCAAGACGGGACGCAAAGTTCTCTATGTGTATGACTCTGCGTCCATCGATTTCAATGAGTGGGATTGGTGGAAATCACGAGGTGGAATTTATTTTGTTTCCCGCATGAAAGACGGAACTGCCTATGAATGTCTGGATGAACTGGAAGTCGATCATGAAAATGGTATCAATCACGGAATCACGTCCGATGAAAAAATCATAGTCAATAACCAGAGAATTCTTCGACGTATCGTATGTGTCGATCCGCAAACTGGGAAGGAACACGTTTTGATCACCAACCAATTGACGATTTCGCCAGGTTTGTTAGCACAGCTCTATCGGATGCGTTGGGATATTGAGAAGGTATTCGATGAGTTTAAAAATACACTTCAGGAGAAAAAGGCATGGGCCGGATCAGTGCGGGCCAAGAAGATTCAAGCCAACTTTCTATGCCTGGCGCATAACCTCTGTCTCTTGATGGAGCATGATTTGGAAAAGGATTACGGAGTGAGCAACGAAGCAGAAATTCGTCGACGTCAAATTCGCTTTGAAGCAATGAAAAACGCTGCCAAAGAAGCCGGGAGAAAATGGTCAACGGTGTACGAATGCGTCCAGCGCTACTCCAAGCGAAGCGTAAAGTTTATCCGGTGCTTGAGATCATTTTTCTTTTTAGAAAAGCCCCTAATTGACATGGCGGCTCATCTCATCCGTTTATATGCGAAGTTATGATTGACTTTTTTGACACCGTTCGAATGCCCGCTGCCTGTTCGAGGGCTTTCTGGATGTTTTTACTGGAACCGTATTTTTCGAGGCGTCCGATGTGGTGCAGGATATGGTCGTCGAAACTTTGCACACCGACGCTCAGTCGGTTGATACCTCCATCCTTCAGTCGATTGAGATGATCCCTGGAGATGTGGTTGGGATTGGTTTCCACGGAAATTTCCCGAAGATGAAAGTTCTTCGTGATTTTACCGAGCAACTGCATCAGCAGGTCCATGCGGATGGTCGGAGTGCCGCCGCCGACATATGCCGAGGTAAATTTAAATCCATGTTCTCGGTAGAGGTCGATTTCATTGTTCAAAGCCTGAAAATAGGCTTCCGTCGTCGGGGCGCTGTATTCGCACCGGTGGAAAGAACAGTATGGGCACAGGGAATCACAAAAGGGGATGTGAATGTAAAGAAGGTAATCGTTTTGAGTCGGGGGAGCGGAGAATTGCAAGACTTCTTCGGTAACGGACCTGGGCCTCAGGAAAGCTGACATTTCCCTGCGGAACACTTTGTTTAATATGGGAGAGATGAGTGACATGCACGGCCTCACCTAAGCCTGCATATTGTGTCATGAATAGACGGAATAGACAACTGAATCCGGAAAACAAAATCACCTGCAAGCTTCAAACTTGCAGGTGATTTCAAAGTGTCATACTCAACCTTGAAAAGGCTGCCTATTTTTTCCTTTTGGCGGTTGCCTTCTTTTTCTTTGCGGTCTTCTTCGCCTTTTTGGCTTTGGCTGGACCGCGCCCTTTGAAGGTCAGTTCTGCGACGCCGGATTTATCCAGATGCCCCAGGCCGATGGATTCCATCTTGGCATATTGTCCCAGCGCGGCCTCCGCTAACGGGAGCTTGAGTTTGGCGGCTTTGCCGAGTTTGAGGGCGATGCCGGAATCTTTGGCGGCATGGGCGGCTGAGAAATAGCAGTCATGATCGCGAATCTGCATGTCTTCGCCGTCCGTCTCCAGCACTCTGGAATTGGCTCCTGTCTGTGAGAAGACTTCACGCAGTGTGTTCAGGTCGAGTCCCAACGCTTCCCCGAGTCCCAGGCCTTCGGCTAGGCCTGCGGTATTGATATTCATGACCATGTTGACCAGCGCCTTGACCTCGGCGGCTTTTCCGGCCTTGCCAATGTAGCGCATGGAGGAGCTGAGGTGTTTCAGTAATGGTTCCACGCGCTGATAGGTGCGGCGTTCTCCCCCGCACATCAGATAAAGCGTGCCTTCGCGGGCCTGGGTGATGCTGGATGCCATACAGGCTTCCAGGGTCTTGGCCCCGACTTTCTTGGCGCGTTCCTCTACCTTGACGTGAGTGGCCGGGCTGACGGTGGCACAATTGATGAAAATGCGACCTTTGGCTCCTTTGAGCAAGCTATTGCCGGTGGCCTTGAAAATCTGGTTCATGGACGCGTCGTCCGTGACGACCGTGATGATCACATCGGCGTTGGCAGTGACTTCGTCCAGTCGTTTGCAATGGAGGCTGCCCAGTGATTGTGCAACGTCTGCGGCTGTTTGGTCATTGGCATCGTATACGGCCGTGACTTTATACCCACATTCTTTCAATCGGGTTGCCATATTCGCACCCATGCGTCCGACTCCTACAAATCCAATTCTTTTTGACATATGCTTGACTTGGTTTATTTCATCCGTTCCTGTTACTCCAATGACTCGTTGATGTTAGGAAGTGATCTCAATTTGAGCATCCAATTTTACAAACACCGTCAACGAAGTGAATTGGAATTGAGATGATCTATCATTTTTCAATGATGTTGCCAAGGAAGGAAATGTATTGAAGGGGCGGGCATCGCATAAGCTTATTGAGAACATACAAACATCAGGTGAGCAAATCCCTAAGTTGTCGGAATGGGTGAAACAGGTTGTTCCGGCAGAGACTGTCATGCCTCAGCCGCCCATGCGACCCAGTGTGCTGTCCGCATTGTTGAAGAACAGTGAGGATCGTAGTCTGGATGAGACCGTTGCTCTGGTTGAAAACGATGAAGCGACAACGGCACGCATCCTACTCTGGGCGAATTCAGCTTCCAGCGGAGCTGTGGAGCGGATTACCGACTTAAAGACCGCTATCAGCCCGTTTAATAAGTGCCTATTTCGAAAAACCGAATGATCCGAATCTCGTCCCGCTCCGATTTCATCAAGCAGCATAATAAAATGGTGGAAATCAGTAAAAGGGTGGTGAGAGACATTTTTACCGCCCCCTGAGTCATCCATTCGCCAAATATCATAAAAAAAGCAGCCGCCAAAGCGGTAGCGAGGCTCGATTCCCAGTTTCTTGGCTTGGCGAGGCCAAAGATTTACCTCTTCAGAAATCCGAGGTTGAATGCTGCGCATTTCAATGTGTGAATCTTGGTGACATTTTACATTCCCCGGAGCCAGGTTCGACGTCCAGCTCCTGTTTCGCACACATGAGCAAATATTCGCTCTACAAGTTCGTTTCGTTTTCGACTCAGTCGTTTACCCTTGTCACTCCGAACTCTTCGTCGATTACCGCGGAATGCGTGTTCGTAGGATTCCGGTTTGTCCACCCACTTTCGATTCTTTTGCTTCTTCTCTGGAATGTAGGTGCGGATACCCCACTGCGTGAGCCGTTCCAACAATGCGTTGCTGTGATACCCCTTGTCCATCACCGCCTCTTCAACGGTCCTTTCTGATTCTATTAATTGAAGATTGGCTTCGGCCAAAATGAGGCTTTCCGGCCCGGTGCTTGTATCGCCTTGATCTGCATGTGTGACATGACAAGAAACAATGGCCTCCGTTTCCAAATCCACCGAATCTTCAGCCTTATATGCAAGGTGTGTGCGTCCATCTTTCATCTTGGTAATACGGCTATCAGGATCCGTCTTGCTTTTCCATTCTTTGTTGGAAACTTTCTTACCCTTGCGACCTCGATCAATGCGCTGAATGTCTTCATCGGTTGGATTTTCAATGCCTTCTTCTTTGGCGAGTTCACGCAGGTATTCTTTCCAATCCTCACCCGTGCCCTTGCGTACGATGCTACGCATGGCTGCGTTGGCTTCCAATGTGGTGGCATCAACCCTGAGAGTTTTACCATTCAAAAGCTTTTTGACTTTGAGTTGTTCGAGCACAAAAAGGAAAACCTTTTGGAACACGTCATCTGACAAACGTTGACGGATAATGGTCATCGATGCGTGAACTGGAGTTTTCTCCGTCAGACTGATGCCGAGAAATTCGCGCAGGCACAGGCTGTCATGACATCGCCATGCGATACCCCGCTGACTGCTGAGTCCTTCAAAGTATCCGATAAAAATCATTCGGAAGTAAACCCCAGGGGCAATGCCCGGTCTGCCGAAATCCTTATAAAACGGGGCGCACAACTCTTCGACATAGGCATCAAAACCACATTCATCAAAAACTTGATTGAGCTTGGAGTAAAAGGGGTGCGCCGGCGTCTTGGGGATCTGGTTGGAGGCAATGAACAGCTCTTGCTGTTTCGTTTTGCGTTTTCCAAGTGCCATGGCAGTTACTTTACTTGATCATGTGTTCAACCACGAATCTTTTCGTGGGGTTTTGTGACTTTTTTAACGGGCTTCTATCATGCGGGTTGGGGTTGGTTCCATGGTGCAGATCACTTTGTTGTCCAAATTTAAATCTTTTCTGTCCATTCCTCTTGGTAGTTATAACGTTAAAGTAGGAGGGTTTTGGATGCATGGATTTGCCACAGCCATCGCCGCTGAATGCATGGAGGTGGATCTGACATTTCCGGTGCCCCCTGAATGTTTTGTCGCGGGATTGGTGCATGATGTTGGGAAAGTTTTTATTGATCGATACGTCGAGCAGTTCTCTTTGCCCTGTATGGGAGGTGAGGAAGTTGATCATTATCAATTAGAAACAGATAGCCTTGGCCTTGATCACGCTTCCATCGGTGCCTCGGTTGCCAGGCATTGGGGATTTGATCCAATGGTTGTGGATTGTGTGGCCCATCATCATGACACCCTCAACGAGCGTTCTCCTGAAGTTAAGGTGCTTCAATTAGCCAATCAAATTGCCAAGACCATAGGCCGAAAAGGTGGTGCTGGATTACCGGATCAAGAAGCCTCCCAACTGCTTAGGGATCTTGGTTTGGATAAAAATGACTTCGAAAAGATTCGAAGCCGCAGCCGAAGTAAGCTGACTAAGTTGGCTGGAACACTAAAATAAAGCCAAAAAGGATTGACATTTGGCCAAGATTTATGGATAAAGCTGCATCCCTCGCATCAAGCAGGACACTTTGTAGTGTACGCATTCAGCCTCTTTTCTGTTTCACTTTTTTAATTTTTCTTGGAACAACGTCATTGAATATCTCATGTCGTCTGTGGATACTTTGACCCATCACATGTGGATTTCGTTCGGTATTTTGTGATCCGATATGGAAACACTCCAAATTCATTAAAACAATGAGCACTCAAAGAAGACAACTTATCTGGTCAGGCTTATGCGCATTGGTAGCCGTTTTGGCTGTCTCCTGCGCCACCTGCCCCTGTTCAACAACAACCTCAAATCAACTACCCCAAAACGTGGAAAAAGCATCTTTCGGAACGACGCCCGACGGTGAATCCGTCGATATCTATACGCTCAAGAACAAAAACGGCCTCATAGCCAAAATCTCCACCTATGGAGCATTGCTCACCGAGATGCATGTTCCGGATCGTGATGGCAAACTTGGTGACGTGACTCTTGGGTTTGATCGTCTCGAAGATTACGTGAACGGGCATCCCTACTTCGGAGCCACGGTGGGGCGCTATGGTAATCGCATTAAATTAGGCAAATTCACCTTGGATGGGGTCGAATACACGCTGGCCACCAACAATGATCCCAATCACCTGCACGGCGGAGACAAAGGTTTCGACAAGCGTGTATGGAGTGCTCGCGCGCTGGATGCCGATTCGGGCGCTGCGGTGGAGTTTTCCTACACCAGCAAGGACGGTGAAGAAGGGTATCCTGGCAACCTGACCAGTATTGTTGTTTATACATTAACCGATGACAACGAACTGACCGTCGACTACAAAGCGACCACCGACAAAGCCACCGTGCTCAACCTGACCAATCACGCATACTGGAACCTGAAAGGCGAAGGAACCGGCGACATTCTCGGTCACGAACTGGAACTGGTATCTGACTTCTTTACGCCCGTTGATGACAGCTTGATCACGACCGGTGAGATTCGTCCGCTGGACGGATTGCCCTTGGATTTCCGCACACCCACAGCCATTGGGGCTCGCATTGCCCAGATGACCGGTGATCCGGGTGGTTACGATCATAATTTTGTGTTGCGCAAATCAGGCATCGACAAATTGGAGCTGGCAGCCCGCGTGCATGAACCGACCACTGGTCGCGTCATGGAAATTCTGACAACCGAGCCTGGTATCCAGTTTTACAGCGGCAACTTCCTGGATGGAACACTGACCGGCAAAGCGGGTGGTGTTTACAACAAACACAACGGATTCTGTCTGGAAACCCAGCACTTTCCGGATTCACCCAACAAACCCCATTTTCCGACCGTTGTGTTGCGTCCGGGCGAAACCTATACGCACCACACCGTGCATCGATTCTCAACGCGATAGAGAATTCAGCATTTTCATCATCAGATCAAAAAGGGCCGGGGATTTGTCCCCGGCCCTTTGTTGTTGAATGAAACCAGCTGACTATTCGGTCATCAATCGATCAGGGAAACCTGCTGACGCGTAGATGCCGGACAAAAGGTCCTTGAGTTCCTGGTCGCCGTTCTTGACTTGAAGTCGACTTGGCGCGCCGACTGCGAGGCAGGCTGAGATGCTTGCCGATTTGGCTGAACCGAAGAAAAAGTCGGGGTCTCGGTAATCGCTGGTGGGTTCGTTGCTCAGACCATTCAGATCGAGTGAAGCGTTTTGAATGGTGTCTCGACTGACTGCACGGGCCGCCGCCGCCAGGTAGGCTGCGCTGCCGGATGCTTTCAGTTCGATCGTGCTCGAGGCGCGTTTTTCGTTGGTGCGGATGTTTTCGATGCTTGTCAGCAGATCGTGGACGCGTTTGACAAAGAGGGGGTGGTTGTATCCGTAGGTGTAGCCTGCGAATTCACGCGGATTGTTGACGATCTGGTTACGGTTGTCCGGTGTTTCTTTGCTGTGGGATTCGCCTTGGAAAAGCAGGTCGACACCCACCACGGTACAGCCTTCGTTCAGCAATGCTCGTGCTTCTGAGTTCGGTTTGCCGTTTGAATCGAGGAGTCCATTCTTTCCATCGGTGGTCGGCCAGATGATGGTGCGACCATTCCAGTCATCCGGATGGAGGTAAAGGGTGGGCACTGCTTCGCCGTGGGTGAGGTTTTTTACGACCCCGGCCATCTCCAGGTAGCCGTCCTTCTGTGATTTGTGGTTGAGTTCCAGTTCGGTCTCGCCTGCCGACTCGAGTGTGCGTCCGATGATGGCCTCGATGGCCGGAGCGTGGAGGTTTTGGAAAGCGTGTATGCTTTGAGCGCTGGGGGCGAGTTTTTCCTGCGTGTCGCGGCGCCAGTACTGCAGGAGATTCTTCTCGAACTCGGGACCGCCCTTGGGGGCTTCATGCCCGTTGGTCCATACGGACAGATCATCGGCTCTCAGGAATTCGTAATCTTGCTCAATGATGGGGCCATCCAGTTCGAGGTTGAGGTGGTTGTTCATGAACTGATACATGGAGGCGCGACTGACGTAATTGTAGTTGTGTCCGAAATGATTCAGCTGGGTCAGTTGCACGTTGTCCTTTGCGTCATACATCGAGTAAAGCTTCTGGAGTTCCGGATAACCCTTGGAGGACATTTCAACCGTCCAGTCATTGGCTCCGGTCATGCCGAGGGGTTTCGGGGCGAAGAGGGCGGCGAATTCCACATTGCCCGCCGGGATGCGCAGGCCGCAGGTGTTCTCGCAGGTGCAACCACCCTGCATCGCTGTGGACACCATGACTGCCGGGAAACTGACGGCCAGGCGATCATCAATGGCAGCCAGCAGAAAGGTCTGGGTGCCACCGCCACTGGCGCCGGTAATGCCCAGCCTGCTTTTGTCCACATCAGGCAGTGTTTCCAGGAAATCGAGCGAACGGATCGAGTTCCATGTTTGAAGCCCCATGATGCTCTGGAGATGTGCTTCTGCTTGCGGACTAAAGAATCCCCAGGCATCGGATCCGTTCATGTCCGGACGTTGTTTGGCAAAGCGGTGAGCCAGGTCGTAGGAGATCTGGATGCTGTCCGCGTAGCCGATCATGTCATAGTGAAACACCACGCACCCCATACGGGCGAGTTGGACGCAGCGGGATTGCAGCGGGCTGCGGCCACCTGTTTCGAAGCGTTCAGCGCCGGAGTTGATTTCCGACCAGATGCTCTCGTTTTCAGTGAAGCGTCCATTGCTCCAATGGCCGTGGGGGCAAAGAATGGCGGGGCGTGGTCCCGTAAAGCCTTTGGGGCGATAAAGGCTGCCGGTGACATAAAAGCCGGGAAAGCTTTCGAAGAAGACTTTTTCAATCGTGTAATCTCCCTGATCGATCTTGCCGTGAATGACCGTGTTCAGGGCTGTTTTGGTTGGCATGGGCCACAAGCCATTGACAACCAAAAGGTGGGTTCTCAGCTTTTCAGCACGTTCTTCCCATGCGGAAAGGGTGTCAGGTACCTGGAAGGGGAAGTAGCCATTGAGATCTGTCAATGGTGCATGACGATGATCCTCCGGGTGTGATCCTTCGTGCAGGGCGCTGGGCATTGAACCTGCCAGGCTGGTTGAAATAAAGCCGCCAAGCGACAAGATCCATAACATGTGTAAGCACACCACAAGGGGCTGCGACGTCTTTGAGCTGAACGCATTCTTTTTCATGGGTAATGATAAAGCATTGAAATCTCACCGGGACTTGTTTGCAATTCATTTGTTTGAGAATCCATGTGCAAAAAAGCTCCTTATCCAAGAAATAATAAATAATTTGTCGGATTTCGGTTCTGGCGGGTTCTAGAGTTTAAAGAGTATGAGGGTTGGTCAAATCCAAACAAGATGGAACGTTTACCTGAAGGAGAGGTCTGAAGAGGCTTTTAAACAGGTGGTGGCCGATCATGTCGATTTGGTTTACGGAACGGCTCTGAGGACCTTGGCCGGAGATGTTCATTTTGCGAAGGATGCCACGCAGTCGGTATTCATCGATCTGGCCAGGAAGAAACCGAAGCTGGAGAATGATGCGGCGTTGGCTGGTTGGTTGCATCGACATGCTCGATTTACCGCCTCCAAAATGGTAAGGACCGAACAACGCCGTAGACAAAGAGAACAGAAATTCGAACACATGAAATCCTCGCACGACGTGGATGCGGAAAGCCGTGTGGAGCTTGTGGCTCCTCATCTGGACCAATGTCTGCAGGAGCTCGAAGACTCCGACCGTGAAACCCTGTTGTTGCGTTTTTTTCAAAATCAGCCATTGGAAAGCGTGGGGGAGAGAATGGGAATCAGTGCTGACGCGGCACAAAAGAGGGTGCGACGTGCGCTGGATAAATTGAAAATGCTCTTGGAAAAACGGGGAGCAGTGCTTTCCGTGAGTTCCCTCGCAACAGTCATGGCCTCTCAGGCTGCCGTGGCCGCTCCGCTGGGGCTGGCGGCGCAAGTCGCATCAATCTCATTGCTGAATGCCGCGTCTCAAACAGGATGGATCGCGGTGCTATCTCAAATCAATCAACATTTTATCGCTATGAAAACAGGTTATCTCGTGACGGGAGCCGCAACGGTTATGGTTGCCGTGCCTCTGGTTTATCAATTCCAAAGCATGCAAGCGCTCAAGGAGGAACAAAAAACGCTGCGCGAAGAGATCGCTGCCATGGATGGGGTGTCAGAGGATTACGCGGCATGGCAAAAGATGCGAAACGAACAGGCTCGGCTCGAACAGTTGCAAGACGAACTTGAGGACAAGGAACGGCTTTCCGAAGAAGTTGCAGCGCTGAAAGCCGATGACGCCGAAAATAAGCTCAAAAAAATGGCTGAATTGAATGACGCCAAAGCCAAACTGGAGGCGGCTGAAAATGAGAAGGAGGAAACTGAACGGCAAATCGAATTCAAGAGGCATCAGATTAAAGTGATTAATTCCATGAAGCATCTGGGATTGTTTGCCCGTATTTATGCCACGGATCATGACGATGAATTGCCCAACAACTTTGAACAAATTGCGAATTTTACTGATGAAAGCAAAGAACACTTCAAAGATACCCCCCTGGAAGGTTTTGAGTATTTCAAGCATGAAAGACATCCTAGCGAGACGGAACCTAATATGATTTTGTTTAGAGAGGTAGAGCCGAGATTCGACGGGAAATTGTATCATCGGGCTTATACCTTTTGTGATGGTTCTGTTCAGTCCCGCACCAGTGAAACAGGCGATTTCTCTGATTGGGAGAAACTTCATACCGCTACGTTGGAGAACCAGCCCCAGGTGCCAAGTGATTATGGGTTTGAGGTGAATAATTAATGCAGACCTCATGAAATCCTTGGGCGTATTTCTGATCTTACTGATTGCTGTCGCCTGTTGGCAGTTCAGGCAAACAAACGATTCCATAGCTGAAATCAGGGAGGAGCTGTTCAAAGATCGTAACAGATTGATGGAGCATAAGGCCATGCTTGAAGAGATGCGTGCTTACCCAGTGAAGACGCCGGGTGGAGAAGAAAAACGTCGACTTGAGCAGGAACGGCGTGACCTGATTCGACTACGCGGCGAGTTGACGCGCCTCAGCTCCACCAAAAATCAAACACTGGAAGAATTGGATCATGAAATCGCCTCAACAAAGGCACAAGCCGAGGCGCTTGTGCGGGAAGCCCATTTAATTTCCGATATGGAAAAAGCCCGTGAGCAACGGGTGCGAGACCGCAATGTGATGCATTCGATTCATCACCTCTGGACCTACTACGGGAAGCAACAACAAAAAACGCCCGGGTCTTTGGAAGAAGTGATCCATTGGATTAAATCTCTTCCCGGTGAACCGGTCGAAAAATCCATGGCAGAAAATGTGTCTGTCGGTAGTACGTTCCGATCGGCAACCTGGAAAGACTTTGAATTGTTGGACACCGGAAGATCCGATTCTGAAGGAGATCCTCTAATCGTGTTGCGCGAAAAAGAACCCCGCACAATGCCGGACGACTCAGTCAGCCGGTTTTACATTCTGCAATCCGGCCAATTCAAGGAGATCCATGCCTCGTCCCAGGAATTTCAGGAAAAGGAAGTTGCCTTTTTGTTCGATGTGGTCAAATGAGCCATATGTTTGGTTTGATGCAGCCTTCAGTGTTCGTTAAGTGGTTCGTTGGAGAGGGGGCATAGGCTGTTCATGGAATCTGTAATAGCCGTCCCAATGCCGCTCGAAGATCTTTTTGGGGGAAGGGTTTGCCCAGGATTTCTTTGATGCCCAGGTTGTGGAGTTTCTTCTCCAGTTCGCTGTCCACTCTGCCGCTGGCTACCATGATGTCCAGGTCGGGGGCCATGGAGCGTATTTGGGTGACCATGCTGAATCCGTCCAGGCGGGGCATGTGCATGTCTGAGATGACCAGACGAATGTCATCCATGTTCTCCTGCAGTTTTTCCAGGCCGTCCTGGCCATCACAAGCTGTGATGACCTTGAAATTCATCTGTTGCAGGACGATGCGGAGCACTTTCCGGACCGACTCTTCATCGTCCACCACCAGGATGGTTTCGCCATGTCCGGATTCGGGAGCAGGTTCCGCCTTTTTTGGAGGTGGGGTAGGTGTCTGCTCTGGTAGAGTGGCTTCGGGCAGGTATACGGTGAAGCACGTGCCTTTACCGATTTTGGATTCCACACGCACATACCCTTCGTGACTGTTGACAATGCCCATCAATATGGAAAGTCCCAGCCCTGTGCCTTTGTCCTGATCTTTGGTGGTGAAGAATGGATCGAAGATGTGGTTCAGTACATCTTCAGGAATGCCTGTGCCCGTATCTCGAATGCGCCATACGACGTAGGATCCGGGTTTGAAATCTTGATTGGCGCTCACGAAATCTTCTCCCAATTGTACGAAATCGGATTCCATGTGGAGGGTGCCTCCATCCGGCATGGCATCCCTGGCATTGACGCATAAATTGAGCAGGACCTGATGGAGTTGCGTGTCATCTCCGAGGATCTGGTGGTCTTCCGGGTAGATGGAAACTTTAAGATCGATGTTTTTCGGGAATGTGCCTTTGATGATTTGCTCCATCTCCTTGAGGAGATAGCGTGGCTGAATGACGGTGCGTTCACCTTCAATCCCCTTGGAGAAGGTGAGTAATTGCCGCACCATATCCGCGCCGTGGTTGGCGCTTTTTTCAATGGTATCCAGCAACTCGTTGTCATCAGGATGTTCCAGGCGCAGAACATCCAGAGCCATGGTGATGGGGGCCAGGGCATTGTTCAGGTCGTGCGCGATTCCGCCCGCCAGGGTGCCAAGACTTCTCAAACGCTCCGCATGGTGGGCCATCTTTTGCATCTGATCCCGTTCAGTGACGTTTCGTAGAACGGTCAGTTGCAGGGGCGTTTCGCTGTCGGCATTGATCAGGCTGTTGGATAATTCAAGGTGAACTTTCTGTTGGTTCCACAATTCGATTTCCAACTGGATGCCTGTAGGCAGTTCTCGTTTGCTGAATCGTCTTTGGTAGCGCTCGAGCATCCCGCGTTGTTCACTCTCGGCATAGACCGAAGTGATGGATTGTCCTTCAACCTCTCCTCTGCTTTTTGATACCAGGCGACAGAAGGCTTCATTTACCTGGATGATTTTCCCTGATGCATCGGTGATGCGCATGGCATCGGCCGTGTTTTCCCAGACTTCCTGGAGGCGCTCTTCCTGTACC
>Ga0255780_10001448_pt1 | contig 22062 bp, 23 predicted proteins | sample 071ome_32_FD_179978 | JGI IMG/M metagenome (GOLD analysis project Ga0255780, IMG submission 179978) | Coastal salt marsh microbial communities from the Groves Creek Marsh, Skidaway Island, Georgia - 071405AT metaG (version 2) | ecosystem: Environmental > Aquatic > Marine > Intertidal zone >... | reverse complement strand
TGCCGCCCATGCCGCCCATGCCGCCGCCCATGCCACCGCCGCCCATGCCGCCGAGGAGGCTGCTCATCATCGGGCCCATCATCCCCATCAGGCCGTCCATGGAAGCCGGACCCGAAGGCGCCGCCGGCTGCTGGGGACGCGCGGCCTCCCTCGGCGACGCGGTCCGCCGGGGGGGCTGCCCCGGAGCAGGCCCCGGGGCAGGCCCCGGGGCAGGCCCCGGGGCGGCCGCAGCCGGAGGGGGGGACGCGACGCGGCCGCCCTTCCCCTTCGACGCCATGTGGTACGAGAACGCGCTCCATAGGAGCATCAGCATCAGGCGGACCTCCGGCGGGAAGAGCATCCCGCCTCCGGCCTCCTGGTGCCGCTCGGCGATTTCGTACAGGGGGCTCTCGAAAGTGGGCTCGTCGAGCTGCATGCTCAGCATGTTGCTCCACCCGCTGAGCTCCACCCCGAACGGGTCGAACGCGTCGTTGGCGCGCTCGATCCCGGTCGATGCCATCCGGATAACGAACTTCTCGAACGCTAGGATATCGTCCGTACGCTTGTCGCGGTTCATCATGTCGTACAGCGCCTGCACGTCGTCGAGGCTGTCGCGCATGGTGGGCATCTCCATGGGGAGGACGCGGCCGCGCGTCTTCATCCGATGCAGCTCGTAGATGAGACGGCGCTTCGTCTTCTCGTCGCTCGCGCGGCGGTCGGCGAAGGTAGGCATGGTGTGGTTGGTGCCGTGGAAGTCACGCCTCCGCCGCGCCGGGGGGGAACGCCTCCTCGGGGAAGGGTCGCCACCGGACGACCCCGACGGCGACAGCGACGCGCGTGACGACGTCGACGAGGCATCGCCCAAGGACGCCGAGGCATCATCCGAACCCGCGTCCGACTCTCTGTCGAAGAGGTCGGCGTCGGCGTCGGCGTCGGCGTCGCTGTCGACGTCGGCGCCGCTGTCGTCGCTGAACTCCACGCTCGGGGGAGGGCGCATACGCATGCCGCCCATGCCGCCCATGCCGCCCATGCCGCCCATGCCGCCCCCGCCCCCCCCGGTGCCCGCATCCGAGCTCCTCCGCGAAAGGTTCAAAATCCCCTTCATGTCGATGCCGACGCTGTCTTTCATGATCTTCTTCGCGGCCGGACGGAATGCACAATGCACATTAGGTCATCTTTATTTATCGCGAATCGCCGCACCGCCGGACACCTGCCCCATCACCACCAGAAACGCGAGGCACGCGCCGGAGATCGCGTCTATGTACTGGCCCACCGCGAACACAACCGCGAGCGTCGCGGCGAAGGCCGCGTTGTCCCGCGAGACGCCGTCCGTGTCGAGCACGCGGAAGTCGTGGGTCAGTCGCACCGCGATCGCCGCTACAAGGGCCCCGCGCAGGATGGGGATGACCATGTGGTGGACCGGCATGCAGGAACGGCTAAAAAACAGCGCGCACGCGTTCGCGTTCCTCTTCTCGCAAAAAATAAAGGGTGTCGACGTAAGACGGAGACAAGGCCTCGTTGCGCCTGCGTGCACTTTCTCAAATGTCATCGGACATCCCTCTGGGATTGTCGGACCTGAACCCCGACATGCTGGGGGAGGTCCTCAAAAACCTACCAGCCGATAAAGTGGCAGAAACGTGGGCCGCTGTCTGCCTTTGCAGCCGGTCCATGAACGCGGCTGCGGACTCTAGTAAGTCCGTCCCCGGTTTGAAGGTGACCTGGAAGGGTAAGCGTGACCCGCGCGAGCTAGTCAGAGGTCTTGAGAAGTTCTGGGGTCCTGCCCTTGAGGACTTCACCCTCTACGTTGACACGGACTATGGTCACCGCATGACCCCTGAAGCTGTCGAGGACATCGTCCGCAATCTACCTGTCGGGCTCAAGAGTCTATCCCTCGACGGGTTCTTCGATATCGATCTCGACGACTCCCTCCCGGCAGACTTCCTCTCGAACATCTGCAAATACATCGAGAAACTAAGCCTTCTCACGAACCTCACCCTGAGCGGGATAGAAGTCCCGCTCGAGGTGATGCGCTTCCCGGGAGGTCTCGCGTCCCTCACCCTGAACAGGATCGACGTCACGGGAGCCATGCTCGAGAACATCGCCGCCAAGCTCCCCCTCCTGCGCGAGCTCAATGTGTGGTTCCCCCCGAAGCATAGGAGGGATTGCGTCAAGGCCATCGCCAAGCTCAAGGAGCTCGAGCGTCTCGGAGTTCCGCAGTGTCGCATCACGGACAATATGTTCGCACACATCTGTTCGTCACTCCCGAAGATCAAGCACCTCGACATCTCGCACAACTACCTCGTCACGACCGAGGGCTTCAGGAGGGTCTGTAGTCTCAGAAATCTGGAGAAGCTCGACATGGAAGGTCTGGAGCTCCTCGTCGTGACCGAGGAATATGGCAACATGAACAATGTCCTAACACACTACAAAAAGGACACCCCCGAACTCGTCGCACTCCGCAAAAGGGGTGTCGAAGTCAAGCACTCTCCGTTGGAAGTCATACTGGCTCCGCGGTCCATGACTGGACATCCGTGGAGCGAATCATACTCGACTGAGTGAGGCTCTCTTTTTCAGTTACGCATGTACCATAATTCCGATCACTTTCAATGTTCTTGGTCACGGTCCAGTGGAAGGCGAGACCGAAGGTGAGCGCGCCCGAACCCCATGAGGATTCATGAGGAACTCCTCAAGCTCGGTGCTCTGAAATACCATGTTCTGGACGTCTTTCACGGGGTTCTCGCCGTCGTCGCCCGTGTGACTGTCCATCACACTGCGGAGGATCTCATAGTCCAGCTTCGTCATTTCGCCACGCTGCGCTCGTTCGAGAATGGGATCGCAAATGCCGCGTTGGAGGGCGTCAAGTGCCTTCACGGCGTCGGTCAACCGTTTGGGGAAGTTACGAAGCTCGGTGGTGGTGAACACCATATCGGCATCCACATCGACGAACTCGGTGAAGCTGTTTCCCAGAACGTTGAATATGTCGTCGATGTCGTCGAGCATGTCGGCGGGAACGGGATCCAGGATCGCTTTCCGCTCCCCTTCGGGAAGCCAGGACGGGAGCGACGCTTCCAGGTAGATCTTCCAGTAGTTGTCCACCCTATGGGGCCTCCTCAGGTACATGAGCCAGCAGAAGGCAACGGCCATCTGGCGGAGGCTCGTGGCGCCTTGAACCCCCCCGTTATCAGCTAGATGCTTGAGTAGCTTCGAGAGCTTCTCGGGGAGGTTGTACTTGTCGTACGGTTTCCCAAGGGTCTCGCCGTTCGGAAAGAACGGCGCGTGCACGCGCATGAGTTCGTTGATGGCGTTGGCGATCGCATGGTGGCGATCGCTTTCTTCGGTTGGTGGCTTTGGTTGATGGCGTTGGCGATCGTATTCGGTGGACATGGCGGCCGCTTGACAGGATGGGTGACACAGTCACCGTGACAAGGTCAAGCGTCAACGATTTGACTCGTTCGTATTTCGTCGACTCGATCTCTTCCGTTTTTTCGATTCGGCGTGCTCGCTCCCAGGGCACCTCACGGGTCCCCGCGGTCCGGGAAGCGCGCGACCCACCGGCCGACGTCGCGCGGGTACATGTACGCGCCACGGCCGCACCGCACCCCCTCCCCGCAGATCCGGAACGGGGCGTGGTACCTCCCGTCCGCCCACGAAGTCCGGTACGTGACCGCGCGAACGCCGATCGGAACCTCGCACACCCCCGTCTCGCGGGAGCACCGCCCCCCGTGCGCGGACCACGGACAGTCCTCGTCGCGCTCGCACCGCGCGTCCCAGATCCCCGGGCGCTGCGGGTCGCCGGTCGACCCGTAGCGGGACACGCACTGGTAATACGACTCTCGCCCGACGACTTCCGCACCGTCCCCCTCCGGACTGAAGCACCGGTACCTCCCGTCCGTCACGAAGGACGGCTCCTCCCAGTCGTATACCGCCACCGCGTCCGTCGTGAACCCTTCCCTGCCGTCGGCGTTGACGACGGTCCCCGGTGCGAGCATCACGCGTCGCACGGAGATCGTCGTCTCCGCGCCCTCCCCGAGGCCCAGGGCAGAGAGGTCGATGTCCCGCTTGTCGCAAAAGGGGTGGAACGCCTGGATCCGCGTCATCGAGACGTCGCCGAGACCTCGGAAGCGGACGCCGTCCATGCGCCCGAGGACGCTCGCCAGCGTGGTCCCGGCCGCGACGGCCACCACCGCGAGGTGGTACCCCCCGCCCCCGCCCCCGCGGAGGAGATCCGGGAGACGGTGGGGGTACCAGTCCGAGAGCTGGACCTGACGGAGGTCGACGCGGTCGCGGACGTGGTACCCCCCTGCGACGGCGCGCGCCACGTTCCACGCCGTGCGGTCGAGGCACGCCACGCGCCGGCCCTCCCACCCGTAGGGGCACTCCAGTGCGTCCTCGGGGTCGTCGTCGCGCTGCACCACCACGACCGCGTGGTCCATCGCCAGGTCCGCCGCGCCCGCCGCGCGCGCGTGCTCGTGGCGGTCGCGCGGGTCCATGATCGCACCCATCGTCGACGTCGGCCGGATCGCCGCGAGGTCGAACGCACGGGACGTCGCGCGGTACCGCGGGAACACCGCGGCCGCCACGTCGGTGTTGTAGACCACCATGTCACCGAGCGGAAAAAAGGAGCGCGGGAGCCCTACGGTATAGTCACAAGAACGACGAAAAAATGATAGCTGGTCATGCTGGTCAGTCATCAACAGTCATCAACAGAGACAGTCATCAACAGTCATCAACAGAGACTCAGAGACTTCAAGGCGAGAAGATGATCTACCCCGTCGCCAGCCGGAGGTTCCGGGAGTTCACCGGTGGGGTCCCGGCCCTCCCGAAGCACCTCCTGCCTGTCCTCCGTGAGGGCAGGCGCTACAATGGTCCCCTCAAGGGAACCGACACGCGCCCCCTCCTGGCAGCAAGGACTTCCCCTTGCCTTGTCGTTCCGGGGAATGCAAGGGACCACGTCCTCCGGCTGGTGGACAGGTCCAACGCCGGAGGCAAGGTCAGGTACCTTGTCTTCCAGCACCCGGAACACGACGGGCTCGTCGTGATGGCCATCTCCGGGCACTCCTGGGAGACCATCCGGTACTTCGCCAAGTGTGCGAGGGATGCGGGGCTCGAGTTCAATGACAACGAGGACAACGAGGACAACGAGGACAACGAGGACGACAACGAGGACGATAACTCGGTCTGGTCCTCGTACACTGAGGCCCTCGTGCTGGCCTACCGGTTCCTGGGCGAGCAGTTCGGGACCGTGAAGCGCGGTATCCCCGATGGGGTGAGCCACGGGACCACCTTCGCGGCGGGCCCGTCCATCATGCGCCACGGGCTCGTGCCGCACTTCTGCAAGCGCCCGACGCATGCGTCGACTGACCTCGACTGGGTCAACGGGAAGCACGTCCAGCGGGGGGACCGTCCAGTCCGGTTCTACGTCGTGAAGGACGCATACGGGGGCCTTTACGTGGTGGACTGCACGAACGGCGTCATGCTGTTCTCGCACGTGCCTCCCGAGTGCCTCGGGGAGCCCGTCTACGTGGACCAGAGGTACCGTGTCGCGAACCTCGTCCGGCTCAAGAAGCCGGAGGACAAGTCGGACCCCCTCCTGTCCTGGACGAAGGCCGAGGACAACACGCTGGCCATCAAGGGTCTTCTTACGCACGATGCGTACGAGGCCCTCAGGAGGAAGTTCCAGCACTTCCTGGACCCGGAGACGGGGATCGTGTACACCATGATCCCCACCAGCACCCTGACCGACGGCCTCCACCAGGTCTACGGCATCCCCCACCGGGGGATGATCCTCGACCCCACGACCAAGAAGCTCACGGGCTTCCTGCCCAAGTTCGCCAACTCCCACGTGGAGGCGAAGAAGGCCCCGGGGAAGGGGCACGCACATGCTTCTATGACGCTGAAGCTGTCGGGGAGCCTCGTCATGGCGAGGTTCTCCAAGGACTCCGACGGGAAGGTGGTGGTGACCATCTGGTCCAAGAACTCCACCAACAACGAGTTCACCAGGGCCATCGAGCCGGTCCTCAGGGCCGCGCTGTCGTCCCTCTCCGACGAGGAGCTCGCGTCGCTTGTCGGCAAGACAGTGAGCGGCGAGCTCCTCATCGAGGGCGACCGGTCCCACGGCTACGTCCCGAACAAGACCGTTTGGGTCGTGACGGCGGTCCACACGATCAACGGCTTCCTCAGCGACAAGGACGTCGTCCGCTTCGGTAAGATGTTCGGTGCCAAGTGCCCGTTCGTCCTGCCGATGCCGCAGTTCACCATCCCCGCGGGGGAGGTGGAGGACTTCCTGGCCCTCGTCAAGGCCGAGTGCGTGAACGCCCCACGTATCACGGCCAAGATGATGGTCGCACGCCTTTCGGGGTACCTCGACGAGGAGGCGAAGGCGGCGCTGAAGAAGATCGGCAATCTGCTCGACTACGAGCAGGCCGAGGGGCTGGTCATCAAGCACGGAGAGTCAGTGTACAAGTACAAGTACCTGGCCTACGTCGTGCGGACGATGGTCCTGCGGCCGAGCCTGCAGGGCGACTTCACCGAGGAGACCCTGGTCGGTCTCGCTCGCGTGATCGTGGCCACCTTCGGGAACCACGAGCGTCCGGGGCAGGAGGACTACATCATCCGGATGTGCCTCGCCGCCTGGCGGGCTGCCAAGTCCGAGGGGCTCGACTGGATCGGTGCCTTCGAGCACGTCCTTGCGAACCCCAAGCTCGTCCCCGCGCATCTGCCGCCCCTCAAGAAGGCGACGGTCTACGTGGTAACCGGGCCCATCGGCGCCGGCAAGAGCACCTTCGCGGAGAAGCTGGCGGAGGAGCTCAGGGCAGCTTTCACCGCCGTCGACGGCGACCTGGACGCCATGCAGGGCTTCCACCGGGCCAAGGCCCTCATGAGCCACATGATGATGTCGATCCTGCAGAGTGGCTTCTGCGTCGTCAGCATGGGCGGGCAGGCAACCATGCTCCCATGGCTGTACCGGTTCCTCCTGCAGCACGGGTTCCAGACGGACTTCGTGTTCCTGCGGGCCAACGTCCATCAGGATGTGTGTGACGAGGTGGTCGAGGCCCGCATGTGGAACGTCGCGCTGATGGCCCAGAAGAGCCTTCAGAACGTCGAGATCGTGAACTCCGTGATGAGGGACCTGAAGGCTCTCGGTGTGAGGGTCTACGACCGTCTCTGGTCGCGCTTCGACTTCAAGACTCGCGCCGGGATGGATGTCTTCCGCCACTGGGTGGACGAGCACGTCCCCCTTCCGGTGGGGGCTCCGGCCTCGCTAGAGCTCCAGAAGGGGTACATGGCCATCGAGGTTAAGACCACCATCAATGGCAAGACCACCATCAATGGCAAGACCATGAAGGGGCACGTGACGGTCGCGCACTCCGTGTCTCACTCGGCCGTGACCCCCGAGATCGCCGCAAGCATCCTTGCCGTCCTCAACAAGAGCCGTCGTGAGGGCAGTGTGTTCGAGGCGTACCTCGAGAAGTCGGACGTGGGGACCTGCATCCGGATCCCCGCTCTCGACCACGTGGTGCCAATGGCCCACGTGACCGTGAGTGTGAACAAGGACAAGGGCCACAACGCTGCCAAGCACCACAGGGTGAAGGGCACGCCGGTCCCCGGCGTGAAGGCACTCGTGACGCTGCTTGGTATCGTCTTCCATGTGTGATGGGGACCCTCCGTCACACATTTTTGGTTGTTGGGGCGTCTGGAGGGACTCGGACGGGTCGTGGCGCAAAAGGGGACCCTCCGTCTTTTTAAGTAAGTATAAGTTGCGCGGCCGCCACGTCGGTGTTGTAGACCACCATGTCACCGAACGGAAAAAAGGAGCCTCCCGACGCGTCCTCATCGGCCAGCATCACGTGGACGCGGACGTGGACGTGGCAACAACAACCAACCAACCCAACATGGACGTGGATGAAGTGGTAGAAGGCGTGGGGGCGAACATGCGCGCCCTGGCGCTCGGCATGCCGACCGCGCAGCTGAAAGGGTGGAAACGCTGCCCCGTGACATTCCCCACCCTGGTCCTGTGCAACCGGACCGTGGAGCGGTATATCCGGAGAACTTATCCCGATGCCCAGCTATCGGCGACCGCCTTCTTCCGGTCGTTCCAGGAAGTGTGGTGCCACATGACCAAGTTCCCCGGCGTAACCGCGGGCGCCCCCCTGGACCCCCGACTGACGGTGGTCGTCGGGACGAGCAACGTCGACGACAACGTCGCCCTCGACGTCCTCCGCAGGGTTCAGGCCCCGCACAGCGATAACGACAACTGCCTGGAGAAGATCGAGATTCACACGGATCTCCCGAAGATCTTCCCCCCGCTCACGGCCGACTCCGTTGCAGCGCTGATCTCCTCGGACCCCGGCGTACGCGCGCGGTTCGTCGGTGAGTGCGCGCGCTCCCTCTGGCGGATCCTCACGGAGTTCTTCGGGGATGATGGCGCGGAGATCATCATGAAGAAGGGCGACGAGCACGATGTGCTCCTCCGGATGCTGCGCACCGCCACGAAAGACTCGCCTCCCGCCCCGCGACGGTCCCCCCGCGGGGGCGGCGGAGCCGCCAGGCCCGCCTCCCCAAGGGTGGTCGTCGAGAGCATCTCGGTGTCGTCGAGCGACGGGGCCATCTCGGACTCGTCGTCGGGCTAGCGACTTCCGAAGAAATGGGATCCGACTTTTCTATACCAGGAGCCTGGGTCCCGCCTCCCGCCATGCTCGTTCAAAGTCCCCGCCGGGGACAGCTGTCCGGGACTCCAGGCTCCGGACCGCTCTGCCGCCGCCGCCGCGATGGGGGGGCACGACGACCATGGGCGCGGGAGCGGGCGGGGGAGCGGGGCGGGAGGCGAGGGGCGCCGGCTGTGCTGCCTCCCGAGGGTCCCCCGGAGCGGCGTCCCCTGGGTCATGTGCATGTCCCCGGTGGCCGCGCGCTCGGGCGCGTGCATGTGCGAGCGGCACGCGGCCGAGTTCCGGGGGGCGCCCTGGGCGAGGCGGGTGACGGAGGAGTCCCTTGCCACGGACTTCGCCACGCGCTTGGAGAGGGGCATGGCCATCGCGTTCCTCCTCACGGAGTACCTCTCGCGCAACGCCACCGAGGAGGCGTTCCCCACGACGCACCGGTCCTCGGGGAGGAGGATCTGCTGTATGCCGATCGACGCGCGCCGCGGCGGTGGCGCGCGGATGCATGCATCCGTGCCCGTGGCGGCGTGCCGGCGCAGGTGCGTTCCCGGGGAGACGATGTGCCCGCCGCACCTCGCCGCGTTCCGCGTGGCGGGCGGAGCGGGGCTGTCCGCGCGCGCGACGCGTGGCCAGCTCCTCGCCGCCCTGTGCGACGTGTTCCCCGTCAGGGAATGACTCCCCGACGGCCGGAAACGAAAAAAAAGACATCGGGGAGGTCATGGCCGTGTTCGAGCACGAACGGGAGCATAGGCATAAGGGCTCGCCCGGGACCCGGGACAGGACGACACCGACGACCGCCAAGATGCCGAGCTATCCCATCCTCGGAAAGGACGCGCACCTCCCGACGCCGGTGGCCCCGTGCTGCTTCGCGGGGCACCCGCACTCCTTGATCGTCATCTCCCAGGCAACCACGCCCGAGGAGCGGAAGAAATACGTCGCGGATCGGGGCATCACCTGCCACAAGTGCATCGCGCACATCATGACCGCCCCCGATGTCCCCGTCCCCGTCCCCGTCTCCGGCGTCTCCGGCGTCTCCGGCGCCCCCGGCGCCAACGCGCGTTGAACCGTTGAATCGACGTACGCGTACGTCCCTCCTTTTCTCTGTGTCAGCCTAGCCCGGGTACCCGGTCTGCACGCTGCTCGCGCCCACGAACCCCTCGTCGAACCACGTCGCCGGGATCTGCTGGCTCGGGCGGAAGGCGTACATGCTGTCCTCGGGGCGCCACGCGTCGCCGGCGGCGCCAGGGACCCGGTGCGCGGCGTCCATCCTCTGCGCCCCGACGTCGGAGACGCACGCCACGTGGTTGTCCTTGACGAGGATCCGGGAGGACGTGCCCAGGGGCACGCGGCTCTGGATCTTGCACCACTCCTGCGGGTTCGAGCACAGCGGGTGGAAGCGGTTGGCCCCCGACCCGCGGAGCGTGCACGAGGGGTTCGAGAGGCGCGTCGCCTCGGTGGGGGTGTAATCCCGCCGCGCCGGCGCGGCGCTCTTGTTCACACACACGTCGGCCGTCGGCGCGGGCCGGACGCCGTCCTCGGGCCGCCGCGAGACGCGCTGCGTGTACCCGAGGAGGTCGCTCTCCGCCTCGACGTTCGTACCCTGGGGGCACACCCCGCGCCCGTAGCCCTGGAGCATGATGAAGTCGTCCGGGCGGACCGTCCCGCCGACGGGCCCCGTGTCGTCACGCGGCTTCTCGAGGTGGTACATCCCCGGTCCCATCGACTCGCGGACGCGGTGTGCGTACGCACACTGGTCGTACAGCGTTCTCTGGAAAGACATGATGACCAATGACCACCTGGCGAAAAAAATAGGAGCCGGTGGCATGGTGAGTGCGGGTATCGTGACCGGCGGCGACGGTGGCGAGGGATTCTGGCAGACCGCGGGGCTCCTCCTCGGGAGGGGCATCCGGACCGCGCTGACGACGGCGTACCGCGTCGTGGAGACGGTCGTCCGGTTCGTGCTCGGGTGGACGTTCCGGATCTTCGGGTACGCCTTCGACCGCGTGTTCCTCCCGTTCGCCGGGACGGCGGCGGGGCGCGTCTTCGGGGCCGTGAAGGACCTCTTCGTGACGATGCTCAACTCCATCCTCCCGGCGATCCCGCGGTTCGCGGTGGGGATCTTCCAGTCCGCGATCGGTGACATCCTCGCGATCGTCCTCGCGATCGTCCTCATCGCGGGGCTGATCACCTTCGGCGCGTCGAAGAAAAAGGAGCGGGAGCACCGGGAGAGGACGTGGTCGGAGAAGAATAGGACGGGCGCCGACGAAGCCTCCGGGCGCGACTTCTCCTGGTCGCAGCTGAAGCGGCAGAGCCGCCCGGAACCGATGAAGCCGTCGATGTGGAACCGCATCCAGCGCATGCTCGGGATGCGCCCCTCGATCGACCCGCGGTACGTGTACCCCGCGCCGGTCGAGGCCGAGGGGCGCTGCGACAACGCGACCGCCTGGGGGGTGACCCCCGGGAAGTGCTCACGCGTCGAGCTCCCGGAGCCCGTGTCGTGGCACCTCTCGCAGGGGCTCGAGGGCCTCGGCTCGCGGCGGAAGGAGTTCGTCCGCGACCTCCTGGTCCCGTACAAGATCAGCCAGGGGAAGGCGGTGCTGTCCTACCGCGACGCGTTCCACGCGGCGGGCTACGAGGCCGGGGAGGTGCGCCGGGACGGCGTCGTGGACATGTTCCGGAACGAGTCGCTCGACGCGCGGCACGTGTACGCCCGCGACTTCCGCCGGCAGGCGTCGGGCCGTCAGAGCAGCCGCCGCACGGCCAAGAAGTAACCCGCGTCCATGACCATCTTCGCCACCAGGAGGAACAGCGCGGAGACGAGGACGAGCAGGAGGGCCTCGTGCCACGGCCGCGCGGCGGCCAGCAGCCCGCGGAGCGGGGCGGCGGCGGCGCCCGTCGCCCGCCCGTCGCCCCCGTCGCCCCCGTCGCCGGCGTCGCCGGCGTCGCCGGCCCCCCGCGCGCCGCGCCGCGCGGCGAGGTCCCGCACGCCGCTCTCGTACGCCGCGGTCTCGGAGCGGGGGAGGATGGTCATGTCACCACCGTTGGCCGTGTCCCCCGCGCCGCCGGCGGCGTCGTCGAAGCTGAAGTCGTCGAACCCGTCCGCCGCGGCCGCGTCGAACCCCTGGATCCCCGAGGAGTCGTACTTGGGCGGCACGGGCTCGTCCAGCGGCCGGACCTGGTCGCGGATGGCCTTCATCCGGCGCTCGTCGTCGCGCTCGCTCTCCTCGCGGAGGACCTCCTCATACGCGACCCTCTCCTTCCCGGGCGGCCGCGCGCCTCCGTCTCCCGCGTCGAATCCCTCCCGCCGCCGCCGCCGCGGCCCCGCGGCCGCGGGGCTCCGGACGGCGCCCTCGTTCGCGCAGACCCCCGTGTCCTTGCAGTACCGGTCGGCCGACTCGGACATCGACCGGTACGACGCCTCCGTCCCGAAGTCCTCGCGACCGGGGACCGGGGACACGGGGTCGCCCGGCGCGCGGCTGGTGCTGTTGTTGCTCCCCGCGCGCCCGCCGCGCGGGGGGCGCGCCGTGAGCGGCTCCCACGCGTCCGAGAGCGTCGTCATGCTGAGCCCGCCGACCGTGGATAGCATCGTCCGGACGGGTGCAGCGGACAATATAGCCCCCGCGACACTTTTTTTTTCACCGGGGGTTGACGAGTGCGTCCGTCCTGACAGCCTTGTACAGGAGGGTGATGGCCGCGACGGCGACGCACGCCGCGAAGCTGTACGCGACCGTGGCACCGCGGATCACGCGGAAGGAGTACAGCGTGCCGACGCAGAGCGCCGCCACGAACGAGGCGGCCGCCACGAAGAGAAGCACGCGCTGCTCCAGGAAGTAGCCCGAGAGGTCCTCCCGGCGCTTCTCGAGGCTCCGCGTGGCCCTGTCGTACGTCCGGATCTGGCGGTCGAGGGTGTTGGCGGCGGTGAGCCGCGTGTTGATGCCTTCAACATCTACAGTGCTGTCCCCTGCCATACCCAAACCTAAGGAAAAAATGGAGTGTCATGCATAAGAGCGTAACATCAGACATGTACATGTCCGCGCCAAGCTCTCCGTTCACGTGCCGGGACAAGAAGCGGATCGCCCTCGAGATCTTCGACGCGCACCGCGACTTCGACTTCGCCCGGAAGGTGGCCTTCGTGAAGAATGTCTACCCCGAGTTCCTCGCCGCGCATCGGGGCATCTGCATGATGGCCCTGGACCCGCGGGCGGACCGCGAGGACCTCGTCCTGCTGATGGACCTGCAGATCGAGCGGGACGAGGGGCGGATCGACGAGGACAAGATGCACGCGGCCTTCCGGAAGCACATGTCCGACAAGATGATCCGCCTCCACCCGGAGCTCGCGCGGAAGGTCGTCGGGGACGCGCAGGTGAACGAGACGCTCAGTTGACCTTGGGGACCTCCCCCATGGCCCCGTCCGCGGCGCCCGCGGCGCGCAGCGAGCGGCGGGAGGACGGGATCCCCTGTGCGTTCGCGAGGGGCTCGGGGAGGGGCCCGGCGACGACGAGCGCGGCGAGGGCGTCCCCGTCCGGATCCGCCCCCCCGTCCGCGGGGAAGCCGGTGACCATGTTCGACGCGGACGCGTCGGCGGCCGCCTCGGAGCGGATCCGGGTCACGACCGCGGCCGCCGGGACAAGGAGGATGATCCAGGACCACGGGTCCGCGAGCAGGACCGGCGCCGCGAACACGGGCAGGAGCCGCGCGGCCTGCGCGAGCGCCGGCCGCGCGGGGCCGCGAGTGTCCCGGAGGACGGCATGGGAGAGCGCCGAGGCGGTCACGAGCGCGAGCGCACGGACGCTCGTCGCAGCCGCTGTCATCCCCATCCCCATCCCCATCCCCGTGCCCGTGCCCGTGCCCGTGCCCGTGCCCATCCTGATCATGGCCATGACGAGCGCCCGATACTTTTTTTCAGGAGGTAGGCATCACACGGGCATGAAGGTTATCGCCATCGTCGCCGGAGTGCTCGCCGCCCTCGTCCTGTCCTACCTGTTCCTCCGCGTCCGCGGCTCCGGCATCTCCATGCGGGGCCTCGCCGAGAGCTTCGGGAACGGCGGGACCCTCCACCTGGTCACCGTCGAGTGGTGCCGGTTCTGCAAGGCCTTCGTCCCAGAGAAAGAGAAGTTGATGGCCATGTCCCGTTCGGGGAAGCTCAAGTTCGCGCTGGAGGACGTCGACGGGGACCAGATGGGGAAGGAGGACCTGGACAAGTACCAGGTGAAGGGCTTCCCCACGATCGTGTTCGAGACGCCCTCCGGGGAGATCGTGCGCTACGACGGCGAGCGCACGGCAGACAAGATCGTGGCCTGGGCGAACGAGCTCTGACTGCGAGACCCTCAGGCGCCCTGGGGGAGGCGCGCCCCGGGGACGAGGGCGGGGCGGGGAGGGCCGCGGTGGGCCGCGTCTGCTATGCATATCTCGGGCTCCTCCCACTCGCCGAACTCGCGCCACGGGGCCGTCAGGACGACCACGTACCGGTACGCCGGCCGGACCACCGCCTGGCGCTCCAGGGCGTCCAGGCGCGTCTCCGCGTCCGGCGCGTGGTGGACGGAGACGCCCCCGGGGAGCTTCCCGTCTCGGACGCCGCGGCGGGGTGCGGACGGAAGCAGCCGAGGTCACGTCGCATGATGACCAGGGCCGGCAATAAAAGAAATAAATCACGAGGCCGCCGAACGACGTGCCGGACGTGAAGGCGTGTCGGGGAGCTACCGGGGGGGCGTTCAATCCCGCATGGCCTTCAACATCTTCCACGCATCGGTGGTCGTGAAGAGCCTCTGATGCGGGTCCATGTCGTACTTCCGACGGAGATTTCTCCGCTGGGACCGGGACAGTCCCCGGAGGAGGTCCGTCATGAACTTGACGTCGGCCTTGAACGCATCGAAGCGGCGATCCAGGCTCTTCCTCCAGCGGTGTCCACGACCTACGCGCAACTCGGCGAGCATCACCTCCCAAGCGTCCTGAGACGTGACGTCCTTCAAGACAGGGGCCAGGCCCAGATTTGCGCCGGGGACCTCCCGGAGTTCCTTCAGGAACTCCGTCCTCTTGTCCAGGGGAAGTCCCTGGAGGAAGTCCATCTTGGATCGGATCTCGTCCGCGAGGGCCTTCCGTCTCAGGTCAAAGTCTAGGGGTCTACGTGCCAGGTATAGCCTACCGGTTCCGTAGAGCTCGTCGAGGAGCGGGCCGAAATCCGAAGGACTCATTCCGAGGATTTCGGGGAAACTCAGGACGAACGAGAGCAGATCCCCCGGGTGCTTACGCAGCCAGTCGATCAGGAGCTTGCTCGGTCCCGGGAGCTTCGTATCCCGACGAGTGGTGCAGGTCATGTGGTGCAGGTCGTACATCATCTCGTCGTCGTCGTATGAGGAGAGAAGAAGGTCCTGTGCTTCTTCCCTCCTCCAGCCACCCCCCATTTTTTCATGAACCCTCTACCAGGCTAGCCTGGATAATGCCATCGCGATGGTCCGCAATGGTCCGCGCGCCGTGAAGACCTTCACGCCATTTTTTCCATCACGACCGCACGAGACGGATCTCCGTGACGGCGCCCGCGTGGGCGCCCTCGGGATCCTCGTACTCGAACTCGAAGACCTTGGCGGCGGCCGCGTCGTCCCCGTTTTCGACATCGCCATCCTCGCCACCTGTTCGGACGCCCTCCGGACGCGGCGCCGGCGTGCGCATGCGCATGTGATCGCTCGCGTGCCGGACGGTGACCCGCCCCCCTGGATCCCCGCGGTCCGCGGCGGTCACCACGGGGCAGCACATGCGCGCTACGACGGCCCGCTCGGCGTCCGAGAACGACGGCGGGCGCCGCGCGGGGTCCACGATCTCCATCCCGAACGCATGCACCGCCGCCGCGACCAGCGCCCCGGCGCCCCCGCGCGGCAGCCTCGCGGGGAGGCGCCTGACGAGCGCCGCGAACGCCCTCGGGACTTGCGCCTCCTCGCGCCCCGCCTCCCCCTGTGCGAGGACCCTCTGCGCGAGGGACACTGCCGCGTCCCTCGACAGGGCCGCGGCCACGCCCCCGGTGACGTACGCGACCGCCGCGGAGAATTGGCCCGCGGCGAGCATGGGCAGCAGCCGTTGCTCGATATGACCGGCGCGCGCCGTCCCCTCGTGCGGAGCATCGCGCTGTACCGGGTCCGGCCTGCGGATATGTGGCGGACGCCGCGCGAGGACCTCCGCCTCCGCCGCCGCGCGTAGCGCGCCGCGCGGGTCGGCGTCGTCGAGGGAGAGCGCGGCCTCGGTCCACGCCCCGCTCATGTGGAAGGCGAGGTCGACCGCCAGCCGCACGGCCGTTTTCGCGCGCATGCGCGCCGCTCCCAGACGCGCGTACTCGGAGAGGAGATGCGCCGAGGCTTGGTCGTCATCGTGCATGTTAGCACCGGAAGCACCGGAACCCATGAACGTGGACATTGCCCCTGCTCGGGAGAACACTTAAGGACTGGCCGCGCGGGCCGCATGGATAGGAGAATGGCGCTTGCGACCGGGACGGCCGTTACGGTCCCCGCGGCGACCGCGTTTGCCGGTACGCGGCGCGAGACCATGCTCCGGTCTGTGACGGACTACTTCGACGGTAACCCGCGCGGGCTGGAGGTCCTCCGGTCCATATGCGAGGGAACCTCCCCGGTGTCTTCGCGGTTCGTGGAGTGGTTCATTAGCTCTTACGCGAGAGAACACCCGGTGGTGTTCTTCACGGACCTCGCGGGAGGGTACTCGACGACCCCCGACTCGGAAGGCCGGTTCCGGCACCGCGTGAACGTACACGTCGACTTCCGCTGCGCGATGCGGACGCTGACGAAGAACTACTTCGACCCGTTCCGCCGCAAGCAGCGTGTGACGTACCTCGTCCGCGGGGGGCGCGAGGAGATCGACACGACGATCGCGCAGATGATGTTCGTGCGGTGGATGCACCGGAACGGGATCTACCAGTACATCGTCGACCACCGGCACGAGAAGGCGGAGGCCGCGCACGCTGCGCACATAAAGCGTGCACCAACCCGCTGACATGTTTCGGCGGCGGAACAGCCCCACCTCCCGGGCCAAGATCGTCGAGACGGATGCGGCGGAGACGGTGGACGCCGTGCACCGGAAGCGGTCCGTCCGCATAAGGGAGAGCGAGGCGCGGCGCCGCGAGCTCGAGGCGGAGCTGGTGCGCGCGTTGGCGGCGGCCGAGGAGGCGCGCCGACGCGGGAACTGGGAGGCGCAGGCGTCCACGCGCCGGGAAATCTCCGCCATCGAAGAGGCCCTCCAGGCGGAGCGCAGGAACTTCTCCCGGGAAGACTACTTCAGCGACAACAAAGAGATGCTCTACTCCTACTACCAGGATCGCGCGACAGCATCGTCCTCGTCCCCCGCGCGCAACTGCAGCGACGTCGCCCGCGCCGCGCCCGCGCCCGCGCCCGCGCCCGCGCCACGCCCTCCCCGCGCCCGCGGGAAGCTTGTGTCCCGGAGCATCTTCGACGTTTCCGCCGACGCCGCGGGCCAGGGTCCGCCGCATCCACCATGTTGTCCATCGTCTTCATCCGCGTCCGCATCCGCGTCCGCGTCCGCATCCGCATGCGCATCCGCATGCGCGCCCGCGGGAGGAGGCGCCGCCCCCGCGGACGCCTCCTCCGCATGCGACGCCTGCGGCGAGACGGGGCGGTGGGATTACGACGCCCTGGAGTCCACGATCGAGTGCTCGTCGTGCGGGTTCCGCAAGAACGTGGTATCCGAGTCCATGATCTCCAGCCACCACGTGACGTCCATGTCGGCTGCAGCGGCGGCGGCGGCGGCGGCGGCTCCGCCTCCGGGCGGCGCGGGCGCGGGTGCGTCATCCACGTCCGAGCGGGGCCGGCTCGGCGGAGCGTACGGCTCGGACGTGATATGCCGCCCCGTCATCGCGAGCGTGGTCCCCTCCGCGCAGACCGGGGGCGTGTCCTACAAGCGCGTGAGCCACTTCCAGAGCTGGCTGGCCAATATCCAGGGGCAGGAGTGCGCGGACGTCACCGACGAGATCCTCGCGAGCATCCGCGCCGAGTGCGTCTCCGAGGGCCTCGACTTCAAGCGCCTGAACACGAAGAAGATGCGCATGGTCCTCAAGCGGATCGGGCTCTCGCGCCTGTACGAGAACATCCCTCTGATCATGTACAAGCTCAGCGAGGGGAGCATCGTCCCCCCGCGATTCGGGCAGGACCTCGAGCACAAGCTGCGGACCATGTTCGGGATGGTCCAGCCGGTGTACCCGCGGGTCGTGCAGCAGGTGGACCCCCTCCGGTCGAATTTCTGCAGCTACTCGTACGTACTGTCGAAATTCCTGACGATCCTCGGCCACCAGGACCTCACGCGGCACCTGCCGATGCTCAAGTCGCGCGAGAAGCTGTGGACGCACGACCAGATCTTCCGGAAGATCTGTGAGGAGCTCGGGTGGGAGTTCACCCCGAGTCTGTGACCGAGCCCGCGACCGAGCCCGCGACCGAGCCCGCGAGGAATGCGCGGACCTCGGGGTCGAGGGTCTTCGGGCGCGCGGGGATCCCGCGCACGCGCAGCCCCCGCATGCTCCGCGCGCGGCTCAGCGCGGTGTAGCACTGCCCGTAGGCGAAGCACTCGCTGAGGTCCGTGTCGACGAGGTCGAGCGTGCACCCCTGGGCCTTGTGGACGGTCACCGCCCACGCGAGCGCGAGGGGCACCGCCGAGAACGGCGCCGCGGTCTGGACGATGCGCCCGTCGTCATGGCCGTCGTCATGGCCGTCGTCGTACGCGTGCCGGACGAAGCCCACCTCGCAGAGCCGGCCCTCGACGGTGCGGATGATCACCGTCTCGGGGAGGACCTTCTCGACCACCCCGCGCGAGCCGTTGAACAGGCCCAGGGCGGGGAGGTTCTTCGTGACCATCACCTGCGCGCCCGGGCGCAGCGTGACGGCCGCGCCGGCCGCCGCGTGGCGCGGCCGCGGGGCGTACGAGATCACCGGCAGCGCGTCGAGCTTCTCGAATTCGCGCCGGTTGATGCCGTCGACGTCCGCGCGGAGGGCGAACAGGCGCGTGGGGCGCACGCCCCCCGCGTTCGGGAGAGGGCGGTCGCACCTGCGGTGGATCTCGCGGAGCGCCTCGGCGTCGCCGAGGCGCAGGCGCGAGAGCAGCGCCGCGAACTCGGCGTTGGCGTCCCCCTCCTGCCGGAACTGCTCCTCGAGGGCCACGACCGCGAAGCGCGCCTCCGCGAAGTGGTTGCCGGTGAAGAGCCACCCGCCGCGGATCGGGCCGAGCTGGCACATGTCCCCGACGAGCAGTAGCTGCCGTCCGGCCCACGGCCGCCCGGACACACGCAAAAAGGCCGAGTGGAGCGCATCGAAGAGCTCCGCGGAGAGCATGCTCGCCTCGTCGACGACGAGGACCCGGACGCCGCTGAGCGCCCGCCCGAGCGCGGCGCGGACGCCGCGCACGACCTGGGCGTCGGTGCGCGCGAGCCCGATCCCGAGGGCCGCGTGGAGGGTCTTGCCGCCGATGAGCGCCGCGGCGGCGCCCGTCATCGCGGTGACCAGCACGCTCCCGGGGGGGAGCGCCCGCGCGACGGCGCGGACGACGTGGCTCTTCCCGACCCCCGCGGCCCCGGTGAGGAGCACGTGCCGCCCCGCGAGCACGGCATCGAGCGCGCCCCGCTGCGCCGCGGAGAGGGGGGCGGCGCCGTCCGGAGTCGAGGTGGGTGCGGGTGCGGACATGATACGCGGTACGCAGCACTGCTGAATGCTCGATACGAGCCATGCTTTTAATGCGGCGCCGTCACCATCACCGGATGGCGGGGAACCCAACCAGGTTGGCTCCCATCCCGAAGCCCGCGCCCTGGCGCACGTACATGGACACGGAGGGCGAGACGAGGTCGAGCGCGCTGAAGGTCGCGGCGGCGACGAGCGCGAGCACTAGGACGTCCGTGTTCTTCAGCTTGGGGCTCAGGAGGAACGCGAACCACGCGACGGCCACTGCCTCGATCGCATACTTGACGACCCTCTTCGCGATCTCCTGGACATCCGCGCGGTAGGAGTAGGTCATGGCCATGGTGGACGGAGGTTGGACGAACGGGTATGAACGGTCAACATAAAAATTTTCTTGGCGTCATCATGTACGCCCCGATATCCGACACGACGACCACCATGCCCGTTCCGGGCACGGCGGGCGCGGGCATGGACCCCGCCAAGACGCGCGTGTTCCGGCCCTCGGGCGCCGACGAGGGTGTCAAGGCCGCCGGCGCTGCCGGCGGCGTCCCCGCGGGGACGTGGGGGTCCTCGGTCCGCTTCGGGACGGACGCGTGTGCGCGCAAGGTGCGCGACGAGCAAAACGAGCATATCGCTGGCCGGGTCATGTACAACTGGTACTACGAGCCCCTCGCGTGCGACGTCTCGCGTTTCGACTCGTCCGGCGCGCGCGTCCCCACGTGGGCGTACGACCACCCCTCCCTGCGCGTCAACAGCATCGGCGTCGGGGCGGTCGATAGCTGCCTGATCGACCGCTACAACACCCTGCGCGCGGACCCGGCCGCGTTCACGCGCGACCGCTGCCGCGAGCAGCACGTCACGCGGATCTTCCGCGGCGTCCCGGCCCTGCGCCCGGGGGGCAGCATCGACGAGTCGAACCGCCTCGTCCCCCAGGTGTCGAACGACGCCCCGGGGGCCTTCGGGCCGTGCTCGTCGAAGAAGCAGCTGTCCGAGCTCGAGTACCCCTGGAAGGTGCCGCTCCTCCCGTCGATGCGCGCCGAGTACGACCCCGCGCGCTACGTCGAGCCGTTCGTCCGCGGCGGGGACACCACGCGCCGCACCGAGTCGTACACGACCACCGCCGACGCCCGCGGCTGCAAGCTCGCGGCGCGCGCGATGCGGACACCCGCATCGCGCGTCCCGCGCGGGCGCCTCGGGTGATGGTGGAGTGGAAACTAGCCTCTCGGGTAGGTCCATAGCAGCCCACTTGGCCTGTTTGGCCCGGGGGAAGCCCTTCGGGCGCCTACCGGAGCCCGGGAGCCCGTGGGGGCGCTCGTATGCGCACCGAGGCGCGCGACGCCCTCGTCGCCCAGGCGAAGGCGTCCCCCCACCGATGCACAGCCGCGTCGGGCAGGCGCTCAGCGGGGCCACGGCGCGCGAATGACGGGGATCTGGCCAATTTCCGGGCCCAAACGGTTGTTCCGCGCCTTCCTCAGCAGCACGGTCCGGACCTCCACGGCCACCCTCTCACGGGGGGCGTCCGTGTCCGTGTCCTCGCCCTCCGGGGCCGCGACAGCGATCGCAGGGCCCGCCACCGACCCTACCGCGCCGTAAATGCGTATTTCTTGCCTAATATCGGGCTGACGGGGCCGTTCTGCGTAATCATCCCCCGGGCGCCGGGCGGAAGACTGCCTTCCTACGTCTGACATGTCTGACGCGTGGCTGCACGGGCTCATGGGAACGCTCCCCCCAGCTCCCTCCTGGTACTCTCCTGCCGCCGCCTCGTGGGCAGTTTTCTCGGAACTTCGCACGAAATCCGTCGAAAAATAGCGCGAGGGAGCCATAGAGGGGCATAAATACCGCTTTTTTTGAATTCTCACTTTCTTTCCGCACGAGGTGGCTGCACTTTCTTTCCGCACCGTCGCCTCGGGCGTCGCAGCGGTGGTCGCCGTCCAGGCCGTCCTCGTCGCGTGGGTCGTCTCGGCGGCGACCGAGGGCCCTGCCCCCCCCAGTGGTTGCTGCCGAGGGGAAGAAGGAGCGGTGACCGAGGCGCCATGCAGCCGGGGGCCGGGGGGCTGACGCCCCAGCAGATGGCGTTGCTGACGCAGCAGCAGCAGCAGCAGGCCCAGGCCCAGGCCCAGGCCCAGGCGCAGGCCCAGGCCCAGGCCCAGGCCCAGGCCCAGGCCCAGGCACAGCGGGCTGCGGTGGGGGCGCTGCCGCCACAGGTGGCCGCGCACGCCGGGGCCGTGGCGAAGCAGATGGTCGGGAGCATGTCGCAGGAGGAGCAGGCGTTCTGGAGCAGGCGCCTGGTGGAGCTCGTCGCGCACTTCGGGGCCCAGTACAGGGGGCACGGCTACCCAGAGGAGCAGGCGCGCGCCCTGGCGCAGAAGGCGGGGACGGATCAGGTACAGAAGGAGTTCAAGGAGTTCAAGGAGCGGAAGTTGCAGGAGGCGCAGCGGAGGGCCGAGGAGGCCCGGGTCGCGGAGATCGAGGCGAAGCGTCGCGAGCTGGAGCGGCTGGAGGCGGAGCGGCTGGCCCGACTGCACCCGGACTGGCGCAAGCTGATCCGGGAGAACGTGCTGGGCGTCGAGGCGGTGGGCGGGAGGCTGGAGATCGCGGGGCGGCGGGAGGCGTACCCCGCGGGCGCAGAGGACCCGCGGGAGAGCGCCACGGCGAGGGCTCAGGGGGAAGGCGGGGGGGGGGCCTTGACGACGGCGCCCCTGTGCGGGCTGGAGCACGTGCTGTCCGCGCGGCCTGCGAGCCCGGGGACATGT
>Ga0255780_10001447_pt1 | contig 22065 bp, 22 predicted proteins | sample 071ome_32_FD_179978 | JGI IMG/M metagenome (GOLD analysis project Ga0255780, IMG submission 179978) | Coastal salt marsh microbial communities from the Groves Creek Marsh, Skidaway Island, Georgia - 071405AT metaG (version 2) | ecosystem: Environmental > Aquatic > Marine > Intertidal zone >... | reverse complement strand
AAGGTTATAAAGACATAATGAAAGTTTGAAATCGGCCCCTCAAAAAGTTTTCTGTAGTTGATTGGCGTCTCACTAAAAGACCATGTCCCTATGAAAAGTGATTCTGGCCAATCAGAATTGCTTGGGTTGTTAATTACTTCATTCGGGGAGTTTAGGCATTGAATATTAGGAGCCTTGTTATCATTAATTGAGTCGGCGCCATTGATGTTTAATCCGCATTTGGTCAGGTACCAAGTTTGTATAAGTGAAAAAATTTCGAAATCAAAAATGTGATAAGTCCCTAAAAAGCCCATTTTATGAAACACCTTGGCCATGTTTCCATAGCCGCCGCCAAATTCAAATACAAAATCTAGCCCCTTAATTTTGATTGAAAGTAGATCTTCGAGCAAAGAGGCTAAATATGCATGGTGTATCAAGTTTCCGCTTGCTCTCGGATAAAAACCAAATACCCGTGGGCTGCCCACATCAATTTCGGCGCATACGCTTTTTAAAGAATTCCAATTATCTTTACTACGCAAACTTTTTAGTTCTTTGCGAACATATTTGGCATTAGAAACAAACATGCTTCCTTTGATTTCAGGCCAAGTTAAGAGGTTTTCAATTGGTTCAGATAAGACCCTTTCCGAGATTTGAGTGATGAAGCTTTCCCAAGTTGTAAGGGAAAAGTCATTAGCTGTTTCTGAAATTTTTTTTGAATGTTCGATCAGGCGCTGCTCAGCAAAAAATGTTTTATTTTCATCAAAGCGTGGCTTGTCGAATAAAAACTTTCTAAGGATAGTATGAAGTGCGTTTTTAAAGATCATTTAGAAGTTCCATAGTCATTTACTTACAACATTACGATATAAATCAATAGTTTTTGTTGTCATGCTTTCTAAAGTTGGAATCGAGTTGAAATTAATATCAGGCACACTGTCTAAAATAGTAATTACTTTTAAAGCCAACTCGAATATGGCTAGATCTAATGAAATCAATCCAGCTGGATATGCCTCTTTTAGTAACTCGCCAGCCCCTCCATAATTCAATGCAATAACCGGCGTATTCATTTTTAATGCTTCCGCTACGGTCCTTCCAAAAGATTCTGGCTTTTCGGAAAGGGAAAAAACAATGTCGCTAATTGAATATATGTTGATTATGTCATTTCTATTTCCAGTCAAACTAATCGAAGCCGACAAGTTGCGCTTATCAATGAGGTCCTTGATCTCATTAGCGTAACCTTTTCTTCTTTGGTCTTCTGCCCCGACAATGAGTCCATGCACATTTTTATTCATAGAGCGTAATTCATCAATCATCTCAATAAATCTTCTATGTCCTTTAAGCCTTGTTAGACGGCCAGGTAATGTGAGAATGATCTTGTTTTCAGCTTCGGGAAACTGAGTAAAGAAAGAAGTTTTCCAATTCTCAGGCACTTTGTAGTCGACGTCGAATTCAATTGAACTAACGCCTCTAGGAATTACTGTAATTTTATTTTTTGGGCAGTTTGGGTAATTATCATGGATATATTTTTCAGAGGTTTTTGAAACAGCGATGATTTTATCGCCTTTGGTCATGATTTCACTATATTTAGAGACGGAATATAAACCATGAACAGTGCTTATTATTTTTGGGCGAATATTACTCGGAGTAAACATCAATGTGAGGTGAAGTATCCAGGCGGGTAGTCGCGATCGAACATGAACAATATCTACCTTGTTTCCCATTAAAATATTCCGTAGGGGCCAAATAAGAAATATTACCGATAGGCTCTTTTTCCCTATTGCTAACTCAATGTGCTTTGCGCCATGGCTTAAAAGCTCTCTTGTTAGATTGCCTCCAGCTGACACAACAATTGACTCATGACCAGCATTCACGAGAGCGCGACTTATTTCTAGTGTCCCACGTTCTACACCACCCGCATTTAGAGATGGTAAAAGTTGCAATACGCTCAGCTTTTGTTGTTCGTTCATAGGCGGCCAATTTTTTTAAGAATTAATTGAGCACATCGAGCGGACTCATCAAGTAGGGGTGAGGGATGCATGCTTTTGGTGACGCGCCACTCTTTAATATTGGTTAGTAATTTCTCATTCACAAGAGATTGTATTTCTCTAGTTATCTTGGTTTCTTTTTTTTGTGTAGTTGACAGGAGTCCAACTTGGGCGCCACTGCTTAGTGCATCATAAATCATAGAGATGCTGTCCTCGGTTATCCATATTTGCCTTGATTGAGCAAATAGGATTTGGATCTCTCCGGAGTGCATTTTTTTCCAGTCAATGAAATGCGATGGATACGTCTTAGATAATTCTTCAGAGAGTTTTTCGGGTGATCTAGGCGAATTACTAATTAATATTTCACTATCAGTGAAACTGTCCATTAACTCTTTAATCTCGTTGAGTATTACTCTTTGATCGAGCGAGTAATGCTTTGATGGCCCGCCAACAACGATACATAGGCGTTTATTATTTCTATGGGGCGAGGGAATTACACGTGAAAAAGCGCCTTTGAAGGGAATCACCTTATTATTGTTGGATGGTTGGTCATGCAATGGAATTAATGCAAAATCAAACATACTCAAAGGCAATGAAGGCGACATGATGACAAGTGCTTTACCGCCGTATCGTCTTTTAGCATTAAGTAGAGAAAGATGGGTTTCGTGCCCAGTGCCTATGATTAAGTCTGGTATTGAAGGTGGAGATGTGTTTTTAAATTTACCAAATACTAAATCAGAAAGTTGAGTTAGTGGGTTTGGCGAACTCAAGAGAAAAACCTGTGTGGGAATAAGTCTCGAAATTGCTTCACTTATTGCCAAAGACTGATTTTCATGGCCTCTTCTATTGTCGCTTATGATCCAAATCGTAAACTCAGAATTAGCTGTAGTTGGATAATCGTTCATAAGGGATCAATATGATTTACTTATCGATTGAGCTTGCTTAAATTGAAAGAATTTAGTGCCGAGTTGGTCAAGTTGGTTTGGACTGCCGTGTTCAATAATTTGGCCATTATCTAAAAGCGCAATCTGATCAGCGTGACGAATGGTGCTCATGCGGTGAGCGATGATTATGACGGTTGCTTTTCCTTTTATCTCTTCTAGCGCTTTTTGTATTTCAAGTTCAGATATGTTGTCCAAGGCTGATGTGGCTTCATCCAAAATAAGAATAGGGCTATTTTTGAGTATTGCTCTAGCAAGGGAGATGCGTTGCCGTTGTCCCCCAGAAAGCTTTGCGCCATTCTCACCAAGTTGAGACTCAAAACCATCAGGGAGCTGAGCTATAAATTCCTCAGCATGCGCTTTTTTGGCGGCAACACGGATTTCATCAAGTGATGCGCTTGATGAGTAAGCGATATTATCAGCAACTGTACCATTGAAAAGCGTCACTTCTTGGGTAACAAAAGCAATATTTTGCCTCAGACTGCTTAATGAAATGTCGTTTATAGATATACCTGAAATCAACAATTCACCTTCTGAAACTTCACGGAATTTAGGAATTAATGAGGCCAAAGTTGATTTGCCGCTACCGGAGCTACCAACAAGGGCCAGGGTTTCACCTGGGTTTATGTCGAGCGTGATGTTGCTGAGGGCTTTTTGTGATGATCCGGGATATTTAAAACTGGTATTAATAAACTTAATTTGATGAAGTTGTTTCTCAATAGAAGTACAGCCTAAGTCATTCTCTGTAGGTGAATCAATAACATCGAAAATCGACTTCGCTGCAGCGAGCCCCATGTTAATTGGATGTGTAAGTCGAGTGAGCCTTTTGATTGGCGAAAATAAAAGGCCTAGTGCGGTAAAGAAGGCAACAAATTCTCCGACTGTCAGCTGATCAATAGCAGCACGTTGGGTGCCGATATAAAGTACTCCTGCCATAACTAATGCGCCAAAAAACTCAACAATTGGAACCCCGATTTTTGAGGAAAGAGTAAGTTTGAATTGTTTCTGGCGAACTTGTTTGGCGGACATTTCAAATCTATCCAACTCTTTATCATAGCCATTGTAGATTTTTATTACGCCCTGCCCGCGTATAGATTCATCAACCGAGTGGGTCATCCCTCCAAAGTTGTTTTGTAATTCTTCACTAAGCTTTTTTTGCCGACGCCCAATATATTTTGCAATTAAACCAGTTATCGGAAGCATTATTAGCATGAAAAGGCTGAGTTGCCAGTCAAGCCAGATGATATACAGCGATAAAGCAATTACAGTTAATGAGTCCTTAACTATGACATTGAGTACATCTACCCCAGCTTGGGAGATTTGAGAAACGTCATAAGAAAATTTTGATACGAGATCTCCGGTTAATCTCGTTTCAAAATAAGATACAGGCAGTCTAATTAGTTTAGTAAACATCTCTAAGCGTAAAGTGTGCATTAGATATGTAGAAATCGATGCGAATGCTGCATTGCTTACTAGAGTGGCAACTCCTCTTATCGCAAAGAGTGCTATTAAGCCAATAGGGGCCCATTTTAAAAAAAATGGATCTTTGTTAACAAATGTTCCATCCAGGATGGGCTGTAGGATGGCAGGTAGACCAACTTCAGTTGCAGCAATCATTGCCATGGAGAAAATGCCTATTCCAAATACACCCCATTTATTTTTGAGGTAGCTAAGTAATCTTTTATATGTTTGGAAAGTTTTATTATGCATTGCTCTTGGCTAACTTTTTATATGGGGGGGTTCTGCCTGGCGGTTGGATTTTAAATCTACGGTGTATCCAATTGTATTGAGACGGAGATTTGGATGCCCAACTTTGAAAAATTGAGTTGATATTGTCAGTGTCTTTTTGAAATGATCCAGAGGGAAAAGCGTTAAGTTTATTTTCAAAAGAGAGCTTATACCCGTTTGGAGTCCTTACAAGGTTAAAAGGTACGACATCAGCGCCTGTAAGTTCGGAAAATCTAGAGGTTGCTGGATTAGTGGCTGCTGGAATGCCAAAAAATGAGCTGAACAAAAAACCTTTGTGTGCAAAGCTCTGATCTGGGGCAAACCAAATACCTTTGTTGTTTTTCAAAGCTCTTACCATACTGCGCACATCATCCTTTGGGATGATGCCTAACGAGTATTTAGAGCGATACTTCTCATAGTGATACTGAAAGACTTCGTTTGTATGGGGCCTGTACATGGCATAACTTTCAGCAAATTGTCCCAAGAGGCGAGCAGATAACTCTAAAGACGAGAAGTGAGCCGTTAGAAATATTGTCCCATTGGATGGATTTAAGTGCTCAAGACCTGATGTTTTGATTTGGAGTGATTCGATTCTCTTGTCAGGCCACCACCAAGCTATGGCGACTTCCATGAGCCCTTTGCCCATAGATTTAAAATTTTCCGTGAGTAGATTGGAGCGTTCAGTATCTGATTTTTGAGGAAAACAGAGTTTAAGGTTGATTTGAGCAATTCTTTTGCGCGAGCGCATGGTGGATAAAGCAAGCAGGCCAATGAGTGATCCGATTGCCATCATTGTTCGATAGGGCAACAGACTTAAGAGCCGTAGAAGAATAATGCCGGCCCAAGTGGGGTAGGTTCTCGGATGGAGGGGGCGCTTCATGTACTTAATTGTATTTCTTAGAGTGAACGATCGCTAGCTACAAAATCTTTGTGTTTGCGTAAAATAGCTTCCCATGAGGTTTTTCTACTCCATTGTCTTGTTTCTCATGCTGCCCTTTGTGCTGTTGCGCCTGTTGTGGCGTTCACGTCTTGCGCCGGCTTATCGCGAACGATGGGGTGAACGTTTTGGCAAAGTGCGCGGCCCTTACAAGCAGGGCGGGCTTTGGGTGCATGCGGTATCGGTAGGTGAGGTATTGGCTGTTGCGCCACTGGTGAGACACCTCATCCAAAATCATCTAAGCTTGCACATTCACATCACAACCACTACCCCAACCGGGTCTGCGCAGGTACAACGATTGTTTGGTGTTGAAGTGAGCCACAGTTATGCGCCTTACGACATTCCCCTGTTCTTGATGCGATTCCTCGATACCTTGCGCCCCAAGGCAATGCTTATGGTCGAAACCGAGGTGTGGCCAAACTTATTGCACTACGCACGTGAGTGCGAAGTGACTACCTTGCTAGCGAATGCGCGTTTGTCAGCTCGATCACTGAGGCGTTATCAGCGAGTAGAAAGTTTCGCACAGACCGTTTTTGCTCAAATCGATCACGTTGCTGCGCAAACGGAAGCTGATGCCGATCGGTTACGAATGATTGGCGTAAACCCAAGTGCTATTCATGTGACTGGTAGCATAAAATTTGATGTAGATGTGCCTGCGAGTGTTTTAGAACAGTCTGAAGTCATACGTCGTATGTGGTCAGGACGTCCTGTTTGGGTGGCAGGTAGTACACACGATGGTGAGGAGTCGGTGATTCTTGAGGCGCATCAAAAGTTACTAAAAGAAGTGCCAGATGCTTTATTGGTTCTTGTGCCAAGACATCCTGAGCGTTTTGATCCTGTGGGATCACTAGCGGAGCGTTTTGACTTTGACGTTGCGCGTCGCAGTCGACAAGATCAGGTGAGTGAAAAAACGCAGGTCTATCTTGGCGACACTATGGGTGAGCTAAATGTGCTTATTGGTGCGGTGAATGTGGCGTTTATTGGCGGAAGCTTTGCCAAGATTGGTGGGCATAACGTGTTAGAAGCTGCTGCTCAGGGTATTCCTGTCATAGTTGGTCCGCATACCTTCAACTTTGAACTCATCACGCGGCAACTGATTCAGATTGGCGGTGCTGAGCGCGTTTACAATGCTGACGAGTTAGCAGCTTTATTGCAGACTTGGCTTACTGATGCGACTGCGCGTGTTGCCGTGGGTGAAGCAGGGCAGAAGCTTGTTGCTTTTAACCAGGGCGCTTTAAAAAAATTAATTTGCTTAATGGAGAGAATTTTGTGAGTTCAAAGAAATTGGCCGTCATCGGTTTGGGCTACGTAGGACTTCCATTGGCCTGTTTGTGCGCAAAAAGGGGTTATGAAGTAATAGGGTTTGATACGAGTTCTAGAGCTATAGATAGTCTGCTACAGGGCAAGAGTCATATTCGTGATGATGCGGTTGAGAAATTACTCTCAGAAGCTTTGGATTCAAATAACTTTACTCCCACATCAGATCCATCGTCCTTGAAGTCATGCACCAGTTATCTGATATGTGTGCCAACGCCAGTTAATGCGCATCATGAGCCAGATATAGCGCCACTTGAAGGCGCTATTCAGGTGATTTCATCCCATTTAAAGAAAGGTGATTTGGTTGTAGTTGAATCGACGGTTTTCCCAGGTACATGTGAAGACATCGTTGCACCGATGATTACTAATTTAAGTGGTTTGCAGTGTGATGGTGAGATCTCTTTAGCACATTGCCCTGAGCGGGTTAATCCTGGAGATGCTTTTTGGACCTCGGAAAATATCCCTCGTGTTGTAGGTGCTATGGATCAGGTAGGCGCAAATAGAGCTGCGCAGTTTTATGCCTCCATATTAGGTGGTCCAGTTTTGGATGTGCGTGATGTCCGTTCATATTTGCGCCCTAAGTTTACCCAAGGGGAAAATGGCGAGTTGGTTACAAAACAATTGCCACTAGGCAGTGTTGCGAAGATGCATTCAATCCGTGATGCTGAAGCAGTAAAGGCGATGGAAAATACTGTTCGCGATGTGAATATTGCTTTTGTAAACGAGTTAGCAAAGATAAGTGATGTTTTAGGTTTGGATGTGGTTGACATTATTGATGGCATGTCTACCAAGCCTTTTGGTAAGGGGCCTTTTTATCCTGGCGCTGGTGTGGGTGGCCATTGTATAGCCGTTGATCCAGAGTGGTTAAAAGCTGCATCTATAAAAGCAGGCTATATGCCTGAGCTGATCCAATTATCTCGCACAACCAATAATGGGATGCCAAGTTATACCGTTGGCGTATTACAGGATCTCTATAATGAGCTAGGTTTACCCTTAAAGGGACAAACGGTTGCTATTTTGGGGGTTGCCTACAAGCGCAATGTTGATGACTCCCGTGAATCACCGTTCTATGAAATCCGTGAGTTGCTCATTAATAAGGGTGCTAATGTCACTGTTTACGATAGTTGGATTTCGACTGAAAACACACATTCATCTTTAGAAGATGCCCTAAAGAATGTCTCTGGCGCCTTAATAGTCACCGATCATTCCGACATGATGGCAAAGTTTTTACAGCTTGATTTATTGAGCTTGGGCTTAAAAGTGATTGTTGATGGGCGAAACGCTCTCGATCAGCAATCTGTTCCTAATTCCATTCTCTACCGAGGCATCGGTAGAAAGTGAATATATTGAATTAAATTTTAGATAGGTTTGTGAGTTGAAAATATTAGTAACAGGTGCTTCGGGCATGGTCGGCCGCAATTTAACCGAAAAGTTACGTGAAAATGGCTTTAATGTTTTTTCGCCATCTTCAGCAGAGCTAAATTTGCTATCCGTTCCTTCTACCAATTCATGGTTTGAAAAAAATGATGTGGATTTCATATTTCACGCGGCTGGTAGAGTTGGTGGCATTCAGGCCAATATGGCTGCACAGGCAAGTTTTCTCATCGAAAACTCGGATATGGCAAGGAATCTATTTGTAACGGCAAGCGTCGCTGGCGTAAAAAAAGCCATTAACCTTGGCAGTTCTTGCATGTACCCAAAATTAGCTGAGAATCCATTAAAAGAGAGCGACATACTTAACGGGCAATTAGAACCCACTAACGAAGGGTATGCACTAGCAAAAGTCTTCGCATATAAGCTCTGTCAGTACTTAAGCGAGCAAGGAAGTGTTTCTTACAAGACACTAGTGCCGTGCAACATATTTGGCCGATATGACTCGTATGATGAAAACCGTTCTCATATGATTCCAGCTGTGATCAAAAAAATCCACAATGCGAAAACTAAACACCTTAACACGGTAGAAATCTGGGGCGACGGAAGCGCTCGACGGGAATTTATGAACGTGAAGGATCTTACTGATTGCCTCCTACATGGATTTAACCATTTTGAATCAATGCCTGATTTGATGAATGTAGGCACTGGGGTCGACTATTCAATTCTTGATTACTATTGTTTGGTTTCTGATGTCATCGGCTTTAAAGGTGAGTTCACTTTTGACCTATCCAAGCCTATCGGTATGAAGCAAAAGCTGGTTGATGTTTCACTTGCTGCGGACTGGGGCTGGCGCTCAAAAATTTCTATTGAAGATGGCTTATCAGACGCTTATTCGTCCTATCTGGAAACAGTAAATGAAAATTAAATTCCCCCTCGCAACTTCCTCATGGGATGAGAATGAGTACAACGCACTCCAGGAAGTTATTGATTCCGGTCATTTCTCTATGGGCCCCAAGGTGGCTGAGTGTGAAAGAAATTTTGCCACCTTCTTTGGCAGCTCGTTTGCCGTCATGGTTAACTCAGGATCGTCGGCAAACTTGCTGATGATTGCGGCATTAATGTTTCGACAATCCAACAAATTAGAACCAGGTGATGAGGTTATTGTTCCTGCGGTTTCTTGGAGCACTACTTATTACCCTCTTACTCAATACGGCTTAAAACTCGTTTTTGTCGATATTGATAGAGACACCCTAAATTATGATTTGAACGCCTTAGAAGAGGCAGCAAAATCTAAAGCTGTCAAATTAATCATGTGCGTCAACCTGTTAGGAAACCCTAACGACTTTTCTTCCATACAGGCAATTGCTGAAAAGAACGGCCAAGAAATCGTTGAGGATAACTGTGAATCAATGGGCGCCAGCCTAAATGGGAAAATGGCAGGCACTTGGGGTATCGCCGGAAGTTTCAGCTCTTTCTTTTCACATCATATCTCTACAATGGAAGGTGGCTTCGTTGTTACCGATGATGAAGAGCTCTACCACCTTATGCTTTCTTTGCGTGCGCACGGGTGGACAAGGAATCTTCCCGATGACAATTTAATCTGTAAGAAAAGTCAGGAGCACTTCGAAGAGTCCTTCAGATTCATCTTACCTGGATACAACTTAAGACCCCTTGAGATGTCAGGCGCCTTGGGGCTTGAGCAAATTAAAAAATTACCTTCGATTATTCAAGGAAGGCGTGAGAACGCCATTGGTTTTCTTGAAGTCATCAAGCCATTTTCTTTTATCGCGCCTCAGAAAGAGATGGGTACTAGTAGCTGGTTTGGCTTTTCTATAACCCTTGATGAGAAGGCTGATAAGGATAGATCACATTTTCTAAAAATATTTAGTACACATGGCTACGAAGTGAGGCCTGTTGTCGCTGGTAATTTCACCAAGCAGGATGTCATGAAATATCTTAATCACAGAATCCACGGTGAGCTTAAAAATTCTAACTATATTGACACAAATAGCTTTTTTATTGGCAACCATCACTACCCAATGACTGACGCCCTGAATGAACTTCCGAATGTTTTAGAGACTTGCAGATGAAAAAAATAGCATTGATAACTGGAATTACAGGGCAGGACGGCGCCTACTTGGCGGAGTTTTTACTCTCTAAAAACTATGAAGTGCATGGCATCAAGCGTAGAACCAGTCTTTTTAACACCGACCGAATAGACCACCTTTTTCAAGATCCTCATATCCAGAAAAATGATTTCTACCTGCACCATGGCGATATGACTGATAGCTCCAGTCTTTTAAGAATTATTCAACAAACCCAACCGGACGAAATTTATAATCTAGCAGCTCAAAGCCACGTTGCCGTGAGCTTTGAGGAGCCTGAGTACACCGCTAACTCTGACGCACTGGGCGCTCTGCGTATCTTAGAGGCGATCCGCATCTTGGGCCTTGAGAAGAAGACCAAGTTCTATCAGGCCAGCACCTCAGAGCTTTACGGCTTGGTCCAAGAGATCCCTCAGAAGGAAACAACACCCTTCTACCCACGCAGCCCCTACGCTGTGGCTAAGCTTTACGCCTACTGGATCACGGTTAACTACCGCGAGGCCTACGGCATGTATGCGTGTAATGGCATCCTGTTTAACCACGAGTCACCGATTCGTGGCGAGACGTTCGTGACACGCAAGATCACCCGCGCCTTAGCGCGTATCAACCTAGGCCTTCAGGACACACTGTACCTGGGGAACATGGATGCGAAGCGTGACTGGGGTCATGCTCGTGACTATATCGAGATGCAGTGGCTGATGTTGCAACAGGACAAGCCCGAAGACTTCTGTATTGCGAGTGGCGTTCAGTACTCAGTGCGTGACTTTGTAAACGCCGCAGCGAATGAGCTTGGCATGAAGATCCACTGGGAAGGCTCAGGTGTTGATGAGAAAGGCTATTGGCAACAGACTGATGGCGAGAAGTTGATCGTCGCGGTTGACCCGCGCTACTTCCGCCCGACCGAGGTTGAGACCCTGCTCGGCGATCCTACAAAGGCGAAGGAACAGCTTGGCTGGGAGCCGAAGACGACGTTTGAGGAACTGGTTGCCGAGATGGTTCGCGAGGACCTTAAGACCGCTCAGCGTGATGAGCTGATCAAAGAGCACGGCTTTTCCGCGATGGATTATCACGAGTAATCATGATGCTTCAGCCAGTCATCATCGCCGGCGGCTCAGGTACACGTTTGTGGCCACTATCCCGCAGTGGCTTCCCAAAGCAGTTCTTGGCCTTAGATGGCGCTGAGACACTCTTTCAAAAAGCCTGTCTTCGTTGTAAAGCCATTTCTAATGACATTAAACCAACATTAGTTGTTACTAATGAAGATCATCGTTTTCTAGCGCAAGAACAGCTTCGTGAAATTGGATTAACGGAGGCCAACTTGCTGCTTGAGTCCGTTGGTCGAAATACTGCCCCTGCGATGACTCTCGCAGCGCTTCAGGCGATGGCGGAAGATGATGACCCGATACTTTTTGTCACGCCTGCTGATCAAACTATTCAGGATTCTGAAGCGTTTCAGGCGGCCGCTAAAAGTGCGGTTCAACTCGCCATGAATAACGCGCTAGTTGTCCTAGGTGTCGTGCCCACATCAGCGCATACGGGTTATGGCTATATTCAAGCTGACGGTAACACAGTGGCGCAGTTCATTGAAAAACCTGATTTAGCAACCGCAGAGCATTACTTACAAGAAGGCAACTATTACTGGAACGCAGGCATCTTTGTCACTAAAGCCTCAGTCTGGCTGAAGGCACTGAAGCAATTCCGCCCCGACATCGCGATCGCAACTCAAAATGCGTGGAGTAATAAAACTGTCGATCATCATTTTATACGACCAAACAAAGAAGCATTTGAAGCCATCCCGGCCGAATCGGTCGATTACGCGGTCATTGAGCACCTACCTAACAGTGACATCACCATCAACATGGTGCCGCTTGATGCAGGATGGAATGACCTAGGCTCATGGGATGCTGTCTGGGAAACTGCATCCACTGATAATGAAGGGAATGCACTAACTGGCGATGTATTATTGGTAGACTCAAGCAACAACTACGTTCATGCCTCATCACGTGTTGTTGGCTTGGTCGGTGTCAAGGATATTGTTGTTGTAGAAACACCTGATGCAGTTCTTGTCGCTGTTAAAGAACGTAGCCAGGATGTTAAAAAGATTGTTGAGCAACTTAAGGCTGATGGGCGAGAGGAGTCCGACCTTCACCGTAAAGTCTGTAGGCCCTGGGGATGGTATGACAGCATCGATGAGGGAGAGCGTTTTAAGGTTAAACGCATTCAGGTAGCGCCCGGTGCCAGTCTAAGTTTACAAAAACACTACCAACGTGCTGAGCATTGGATTGTAGTTAAAGGTACTGCAGAGGTGGCGTGTGGGAACAACACAATAACGCTGACCGAAAACCAGTCTACCTACATACCCCTTGGCGAAGTACATCGACTCTCCAACCCAGGCAAAACGCCACTTGAGATTATCGAAGTTCAATCAGGCGTCTATCTCGGCGAAGATGACATCGTTCGTTATGAAGACAAGTACGGGCGATAATGGGTATCTCAATACAAGAAATCGCTCAACGCTCTGATATTAAATTTGGCACTAGCGGCCTACGTGGCCTTGTTGAAAACCTCACTGACGAGGTTTGCTTTGCGTATACAAAAGCGTTTCTTTTGTCACAGGAAGGAACTTTTAAAAAAGTAACTATTGGGCATGATCTTCGACCATCTAGCCCTAAGATTACTCAAGCCTGTATTGCCGCAATAGAATCGCAAGGACTTGAGGCTATTTATTTAGGTGCCTTACCAACGCCTGCAATAGCGTATTACTGCCTAGATAAAAAGATACCCGGAATTGTTGTTACGGGAAGTCACATACCGTTTGATAGAAACGGCATAAAGTTTTATCGGGCAGATGGGGAAATCTCTAAAGCTGACGAAGAATCTATAATGGGGTCTTGTGTCGAAATTGACGGCCTCAATCTAAGCGCCGCTCTTCCAGAGTTAGATAAAGATGCTATTGAGTTATATAAACAACGCTACATTGATTTTTTCGGAAAACGCTTTTTGTCTGGAAAGACTATAGCTATCTATCAACATTCAAGTGTTGCTAGAGATTTTCTAGATGACCTTTTCCAGGCCATGGGCGCCAAAACGCTTCTGCTTGGTCGTTCTGATGAATTTGTTCCTATTGATACTGAGGCAGTGAGAGATGAGGACATCAAACAAGCGAAAGCGTGGGCAACTCAATACGACTTTGACATGTTGGTCTCGACCGATGGTGACGCTGATCGTCCACTAACTTTAGATGAGAATGGAGAGTTCTTACGGGGTGATATTCTAGGAATACTGACTGCTCAATATCTTCATGCGGATAATGTTGTAACTCCTGTAAGCAGTAACACTGCTATCGAACTCAGTAATAGCTTCTCATCTGTCACTCGAACAAAAATTGGATCACCTTATGTTATAGAAGCTATGTATAGCATTGCAGCAGAAGATTCGGCAAAATTAACTGTTGGTTACGAAGCAAACGGTGGTTTTCTACAAGGCAGTTCACTGAACAAGGATGGCGTAGAGTTAGGTTCGTTGCCCACTCGAGATGCCATATTGCCAATGCTGTCCCTAATTGGACTTTCTATTGAACGAAAAAAGCCAGTTTCAAAATTAAATGCAGGATTACCCAGCCGGTTTACACATAGCGACCGCATTCAAAATTACGCATTAGAAAAAAGTAGCACTCTACTTAAGTCACTTGTTAATAAACCAGAGAACTTAAGTCATTATTTAGATGTAAATCTCGGAGAAGTTATAACGTCAGACTTGACGGATGGGCTACGTGTTACATTTGAAAACGGAGATATCGTCCACTTAAGGCCATCAGGTAATGCACCTGAACTTCGTTGCTATGCAGAATCAGATACTGCAAAGAATGCGAGAAATATTGTGGATAGCGTCTTAAAATGTATTTCTAGTAGACAGGCATAGATGAGTCGACTTGCAATGCCCATTGATCAATTCCGCCATTTAGATTGATCACATTCTCAAAACCATAATGATCTAAAAAGCGACAAACTTGTCGGCTACGGATGCCGTGATGGCAGATGATCACCATTTCTTCTGTTTTATCCCAATACTTCATCACAGCGGGAATGCTTTGCATGGGAAACAGCTCGCTGTTATCTAAATGACAGGTTTCATATTCCCATTGCTCACGCACATCAATTAAGCGAGGGGAATTCTCTGCAAGATACTCAGCAAGTTGTATGGCGGAAAACTCACGCACTTTAGAAAGAGAAGGTGCTCTTGCTTGGCGCGTTGTGTAGTGAAGGGATCAAAGTGTCGGCAAGTTGAATGCGACGTAATTCACCATCCGCCTGTCGACAAGTCAAAATGGCATGCATCAAAGGATCTTTACCTTCGATGGAGTACATACGTCCAGTTTCGCTGAGATGTTCTTTGAGCTCGTCAATGTTTTCAGGTAACGCACCGGTTATCGCGATCACGTCATAATGGTTTTTATGCAGAGCCGCTTTAAAGATGTCTTCATTGATTACATTGACGTTGTAGTTCGCGAGTCGTGCTTGAGCGCTTGCTGCAATGGCCGAATTAATCTCGTAACTCGTCACCTCGCCACCCATATGCGCCATACACGCAGCGGTGTACCCAGAGCCAGTGCCGATGTGCAGAACCTTGTCACCAGGTTTGATGTTTAATGCCTGCAACATGGCGCCTTCTTGAATCGGCTTCATCATTAACTCACCGTCTTGGATAGGCACGTGGGTATCTGTGAAGGCTAAGCCAACGTATTCAGGTGCAACAAACTCTTCGCGTGGAACACTGTTCATAGCGTCTAAAACGCGATCATCCAGCACCTCGCAAGGGCGGATTTGTTGCTCAATCATGTTGGCTCGGGCGAGATCAGAAGCAATAGGGTCCATCAGGTTTCCAGGGCATTTTTGTTGTGATTATGGGCTGACAGACTAAAAGTAATGCCTCAAAGAGGCAAGTGAGTTGCTTTGATGTGGAAATTGCCAAATTTGATGGCTTTCCCCAGTGTTTGCGGTTGAATCTGGGGGTAGATATCGCGTAACGTGAGGACCTGACAAGCTAGGGGCGCCTTTTGGCTGAGAAGTACCCTTGAACCTGATCCAGCTAATACTGGCGGAGGGAAGCGGCGTCGACATCACGTCTAGGCACCGATCCCCCCGCGTGGAGAATGAGATGAGTGCCATCCCAGAAGATTTTATTAAAAAGACCGCCGAGCTCTCGGAAGAGGTCACCCGTCCATTCCCGAATTCGACCAAAGTGTTCGTGCAGGGCTCTCGTCCCGATATTCGAGTTCCAATGCGTGAAATTAAACAAGCCTCTACACCAGCGAGTTTTGGTGAAGAAGAGAATCCACCGATCACTGTGTATGACACCTCAGGTCCTTTTACTGACCCTGAGAAGCAGATTGATTTGCTCAAGGGTATGCCGGATGTTCGCTCAAGCTGGATCGAAGACCGAGGCGATACAGAGCTGCTTTCAGGCCCGACGTCTGAATATGGTTCAGAGCGTCAAAGTGACCCTGCATTAGCCCATCTTCGTTTTGAGCATATCCGTGCGCCGCGTCGTGCGATTGCTGGCAAAAATGTCAGTCAGATGCACTATGCGCGTCAGGGCATCATCACACCAGAGATGGAATACGTTGCCATTCGTGAGAACGCTAAGCTGGATGAGATCCGTAAAGATCCACGGTATAAAAAGTTACTCAAGCAGCACCCGGGTGAAAACTACGGCGCTAATTTACCTGATGAGATCACGCCAGAGTTCGTGCGCAAAGAGATTGCTGAAGGTCGCGCGATCATTCCCGCGAATATCAATCACCCAGAACTAGAGCCAATGATCATTGGTCGTAACTTCCGAGTGAAGATCAACACCAACATTGGCAACTCAGCGGTAACGTCTTCTATCGAGGAAGAGGTTGAAAAGATGGCATGGTCAGCTCGTTGGGGTGGCGACACCTTGATGGACTTATCAACCGGTAAAAATATTCATGAAACGCGTGAGTGGATTTTGCGTAACGCGCCAATGCCGATTGGTACCGTGCCCATTTATCAGGCACTAGAAAAAGTAAATGGTAAAGCTGAAGACCTCACCTGGGAAATCTTCAAAGATACCTTGATCGAACAGGCTGAGCAGGGTGTGGACTACTTCACTATCCATGCCGGCGTGTTGTTGCGTTATGTGCCGTTAACTGCAGATCGTGTGACAGGTATTGTGTCGCGTGGTGGTTCAATCATGGCGAAGTGGTGCTTAGCGCATCATGAAGAGAACTTCTTGTACACGCATTTCGAAGATATCTGCGAAATCATGAAAGCCTACGACGTATCTTTCTCATTGGGCGACGGCTTGCGCCCAGGCTCGATTGCGGATGCAAACGATGCCGCGCAATTTGGCGAGCTTGAGACCTTGGGTGAGCTAACCAAGATTGCGTGGGAGCATGATGTTCAAGTGATGATCGAAGGCCCAGGTCACGTGCCCATGCAGATGATCAAAGAGAACATGGATAAAGAATTACGTGATTGTTTCGAAGCGCCGTTCTATACCTTGGGCCCATTGACTACGGACATCGCACCTGGCTATGACCATATAACTTCAGGAATCGGTGCGGCGAATATCGGTTGGTACGGTTGTGCCATGCTCTGTTATGTCACACCGAAAGAGCACTTGGGTCTACCGAATAAAGCCGACGTTCGAGAAGGCATCATCACTTATAAACTAGCTGCGCATGCGGCAGATCTGGCGAAAGGCCTGCCTGGTGCTCAGGTGCGTGATAACGCGCTATCGAAAGCACGCTTTGAATTCCGTTGGGAAGATCAATTCAACTTGGGTCTTGATCCTGAAAAGGCGCGTGAATTCCACGATGAAACCTTGCCTAAAGATTCAGCGAAGGTTGCGCATTTCTGTTCGATGTGTGGACCACATTTCTGTTCGATGAAGATTACGCAGGATGTACGTGAGTATGCTGCGCAGAATAAGTTCAAAGACATCAACGTTGCAGTTGAAGAGGGCATGAAAGAGAAAGCCGAGCAATTTAAAAATGCTGGGGCTGAGATTTACAAGCCAGTGTAAAAATTAAGCCCCTCATCGAGGGGCTTTTTTAGTGCAAAAATCCGGTTTAATTAATCTTCAGGATGTACGTAGTGCTTCCAGAAGTAAGCGATGTAAAACACGGTCATTGCAATCACGCCACCTACGGTGAGTAGTGAGGTGATGCCAACCCAGTCATTTAATAAGCGTCCAAATAGATCCATAACGGCCTCCTGTTTGTTTATGGGTCCAATGTAGGCTTGTTAATGGACGTGGTTATTGATCGTGATCAACTTCTGTTTTGTGTGGAAGAAAACACACATGCATTTTTGATGCAGATCAAATATTGGGGGAGATATGACTAAACCAACTGTTGCACAAGCGAGCCCATGTATCGTTGAGCTAGAAGAAGGTAAAGAATACTGGTGGTGTACTTGTGGCTTATCAAAGTCAAAACCATTCTGTGATGGCTCACATCAAGGGACCGATTTCCAGCCGATGGCTTTTGTCGCAGATAAGTCAGGTAAGCGTGGTTTGTGTGCCTGTAAACAAACGCAAAAGCCACCTTATTGCGATGGTGCGCATAAGGATATTGATGACTAATGTTTGCTGCGCTCAAATCGCTATTTGAAGATGCGGCTGAGGCTCCGCCCACTGAGTCTCAGATTCAAAGTACTGCGGCCTTGTTGCTGATTGAAGTGGCGAAAGCAGACCAATCAATTGAGCAGGATGAACTGCAGCGCATTCAAGAGGTATTGTCTGAGCAGTGGTCGTTATCGAGTGCCGAACTAGATCAGCTAATTAATGAGGCGACCGAAACGGCAAAGTGGAATGCCTCACTGCATGAGCATGTTGAGTTAGTGAATGCGCATTTCTCGCAAGAGCAAAAGTATCAGCTGGTTTTAGGGCTGTGGCGTGTCGCTTGCGCAGACCAGGTGATCCATCATCATGAGGAACATCTGGTCAGGCGGGTGGCAGACCTATTGCATGTCTCACATAAGGACTTTATCCGTAGTAAGCACGAAGCCTTAGAAAATTAATCGTGATTAACGATTAAGGTAATCAAACGTTTTGGACCATGAATACCGTAGGCAAGCGTTTGTTCGATATCAGCCGTTTTAGACGGCCCTGAGATCAATAACAGGTTGGTTGGCATCTCTGACCAATCCTCTGCGCTCATTAATTCGGCGAAGTTGTCATAAAGACGATTCGCATCCAAAATTGCTACGTGAGCCGGTGGTACTAAAGACATCAATCGTGGCTCTTGAGGCGTGGGTTTTAGAATTAAAGTGCCGCTCTCTGCGAGACCTGCGTGAGACGTCGTAATCGATACATCAATCTGCTCGAATAAATTTGGCTTCCATGATTCGATTGGCTGGTCGTATTGGCTTATCTCGCTGAGATTTTTGAGATCGCTAGCTTGATCGGCAAGCTCACCTGTTCCAACCAAAAGATGAGCATCTTTAAAGTGCTTATCCATCCAGTCGGTCCAGCTGCCTTTGAGTAACACGACTTCACCACGCACGGCTTGTTGCTTATCCGTGAAAGACTTAATTCGATGAGCTTTGCTCAACCCAAGAGGCTTTTGATACACCGGTGCTTTTGCTTGAGGCGTGAGCTCGTGGTGACGTAAACGGTTGAGAATGTGCGCGCGTGAATCAGTCATTCGCAACACCTGCTGATTTTACAAGCTCATGGAGGGTGCACTTCGCTGGGGTTGGGCGGGAACGATAATTTGTCCAGGCGCCTAATTTTTTGGGTAGTAATCCACTGAGTCGCGTGCCGGCCCAACTCACTAATCTGTGCAGACTGGGTGAGCTATAGCTGATTGACCACAGCTTCCAGATCCAAGCTTCTGAGGTATGACGCAATGTGCCTTTGCCAGAAACAGTAGATGACTCTTGGTTGTTAACTGATTCGGCACGTAAACGATTGATGATCTTAGGTAGCGGTATCTTGACTGGGCAGACTTCGCCGCAAGCGCCGCACAAAGAACACGCAGAGGTTAGGCTGCCGGCTTTATCCAAGCCTAAGCGTTGTGGTTCGAGCGCTAAACCAATCGGACCTGGATAAACAGATCCATAGGCGTGACCGCCAACGTGAACATACACAGGGCAGTGGTTCATGCAGGCGCCGCAGCGTATGCAACGCAAGGTGTCGAGCAGCTCATCATCCCAGCGAATACGCGAGCGACCGTTATCAAGTAAGACAAGATGCACGGCTTTCGGTCCATCCAGCTCACCTTCCTGACGTGGACGGCTGATCATATTGAAATACGTCGTGATCGGTTGGCCGGTGGCTGATTTGGTGAGTATCTCGAGCAGTGGCGGAATGTCAGTCAGCTTATCGATAACCTTTTCGATGCCGGTGATCGCGATATGAAGCTCAGGTGCTGTGGTACTTAAGCGACCATTACCTTCGTTCTCAACAAGACATAAGGTGCCGGTCTCAGCGACGGCAAAGTTAACACCCGAAATGCCGGCATCGGCTTTAGCAAATTTCTCACGAAGAATGATTCGAGCGGTTTCGGTCAGCTCGTCGATGTTTTCGGTGTATGGCAACTCAGGGTGAAAGTTTTGAAACAGTTCGGCAACCTCAACGCGATTCTTGTGAATTGCCGGCGCTACGATATGTGAAGGCGGCTCTTTAGCTAATTGAATGATGTATTCACCAAGATCCGATTCGATAACTTCAAGACCTTGTTCTTCAAGATAGTGATTGAGCTCAGTTTCTTCCGAGACCATCGACTTGCCTTTCACCACAGTCTTGGCGTCGGCAGCTTTCAGAATGTCAGCAATGATGCCGTTGGCTTCTTCTGGGTTAGCGGCCCAATGGACTTGAATGCCATTTTCAGTCAGCTTTGTCTCAAGCTTCTCGAGTAATTCAGCTTGGTTTTGTAGCGAGTAGCTACGAATGCTTTGAACTTGCTCGCGTAATGCTTGAAGTTGCGCTTCATCAGGAAACTGTTCAGCGCGGCGCTGGCGAATACCATCCATCGCAGAGCGAAAGTTCTGACGGAGCTGCGCGTTATGAAGTGCTTCATCAATACGTTGTTCAAAAGCCTGCTGCTGATTCATGAGGTGCGCTCCAATAAGAACTCAGCAAGATGCTGTCCTTTTAAATCATGCTGTTGCTTATCCGCACAGCCGGTGATGTTCATTAAACAACCACAGTCTTGGCTAATAACGGTTTTTGCAGAGGTCGCGCAGATGGCTTTGGTTTTTGCTTCAACCATCGCGCCGGATATATCGGGTTGCTTAACAGCAAAGGTGCCACCAAAACCGCAGCATTCGGTCGGGCGTTGATGACGCTCAACGGTAACTTCAAGTAATTGGCTGAGTAATTTGTCGGTCGCTGAAGCAACAGCCATCTCACGTTGAGCAGAACAGGAATGATGCACCGCGATATAGGTCGGCTCACCTTTATCTTGTAACTCGATCTGCAAGGTGTTGACTAAGAAGTCAGCAAACTCGACAACACGCGCAGCGACATCACAGGCGTGTTGGTGATCAGGCTGACCTTCAAAAAGCTCAGGCCAGTGATGCAGCATCATGCCGCCGCAAGAGGCTGATGGCACAACAATAGGAATCTCTTCAGGAAAAAGATCGAGCTGACTGCGCGCCACCTTAAGCGCCTCGTCACGATATCCGCTATTAAAGGCAGGCTGCCCGCAGCAGGATTGATTCTGCGGGAAGATAACTTCCAGTCCTTCGCGCTGCAGCAGTGTGATCGCCGCCATACCCGCATTGGGGTACAACATATCGATTAGGCAAGTGCCAAAAAAATAGACGCGAGAAGGTTTACTCATCTCAGAAGTGTAGCCCTTATTGCGCCTGTCCACCTTGTAGCATCTTCAGGACAAACGCATTCACCTCGTTGCCATCAATGATGCCGTCATGGTTGCTGTCGATGTAGACGAAGCGTTGCATTGACGGGGTTAGAAACTCTTTACGGGTCACTTGGCCATCTTGATTACGATCGTAGTGATTAAAGAAGCTGCCTGCGACCATTTGCTCGCCAGTCATTTGTGCAAAGCTGCCGCTACTTAAAGAGATGAGTAGGGCGGTAAATAGAATCTTTTTCATGGAAGCTCCTAGGGTAGTTTTAAGCTATGACGACAGCGTGAAAATGCCGGTTGGATAGCGTTTAGTAATGCGTTGATTTGTTCAGCGTTTAAATCACTGGATGAGATGGCTTGATTGATGTCCTGTGCCAATGCTTGCATGGCTTGGTTAAGCGCTTTGGTTTCGACATACTCAGGTGTTTGAACAGAAACGAGCTCACTCTTTACCTCGACAACTGCAGAGCGAGGAATGGCTTTATTTATACCTGATGAAGCAAGTGCCGCCATGATCGGCGAGACCTTGGTGTAGTTCTCATCTTTAAAGACAAACTCGGCACCAATCGGAAGTTGAGAAAATTTCATCATCTGAGTTTATCGCGCCTGAGAAAGCTCGGTATCATGTTATTTAATGATTCACAGAGAGACATATTATGGCTAGCGGACGTCTTGATCGTTGGGTAAGTCAAACGACCGACTTAAGCCGAAAAGAGGCGGGAATCTTGATTCGTCGTGGAGAGATCCGGATTAATGACGAAGTGGTCAAAAAGGCTGCTGCTCAAATTCCTGATGGCGCTGAGGTCTTTTGGGGTGATGAGTTATTAGATGTTTCGCCACCTATATATTTGATGAT
>Ga0255780_10001436_pt1 | contig 22198 bp, 18 predicted proteins | sample 071ome_32_FD_179978 | JGI IMG/M metagenome (GOLD analysis project Ga0255780, IMG submission 179978) | Coastal salt marsh microbial communities from the Groves Creek Marsh, Skidaway Island, Georgia - 071405AT metaG (version 2) | ecosystem: Environmental > Aquatic > Marine > Intertidal zone >... | reverse complement strand
CAAGCAGATTTATGTTTCATAACTTTGCAAGAAAACTTGGGGGGTGCTTTCTTGAGTGTGGTCTACGAGAGGATAAAAGCGTCTCCAAACGAGTTTGGGTATTTCCAAGATGATTCGGGCAATGTCCTTGAAGTCAGTGCGAGCGATGTTGAGAAGTTCACATATTGCCCATTATCTTGGGCTTTGTCAAAAAGTGGAGTTGTCGGAGAAGGAGCATCGCTCACCGAAGGAATCGAACGAAACGAAGAGATTTCAAAGGCCGCATTAGAACTCACAGAAAACCAAATCCGTGAACGCAGAAACCTTGAGATTTGGACTTGGTGGGTTGGGATTGTGATTATTCTCTGCATCGATGGATTTGTTTTTCTCAACATTGAAAACTTTCAAGCAAAAACCAACGAAATCACAAGATACCTTGCACTTTGGGCACTCAGTTCACTCATCCTTGCAATTTTGACAATCCTTTTACCCTGGCGAAGTTGGATTAATTTAGAGAAATCAAACAACGATGACCCTGTCCTCATCGAGCCAATTTTTGAACCACCTGATTTTATCGGTGGTTGGTTTGAAGGGGGTAGAATCGAATCTGCATTACTCATTGGGGCCATCATATTAGCCCTCCATTCCATAGCATTACAGTGGGCAAACGATAAGGAAAAAGCTGCGTTTATTCTTACCGTAACTGCACTCCTATGGACCTTGCTTGCTACTTATAGACTCAAAAAAGCATTGATTGCCCACGAACAGATGATCAAATTGAGCACTGTCATTGGTATCGACTTGAGCACACAAGTTGTGTACGCAGATTCGGATGATGTGAAAGAAGCATTACTCATCGACAAAGAATCTGGCCTGCGTGGTCGACCAAATCAAATTGTCATTATCGATCAAGAATTCATTCCTGTTGAACAAAAGTCTGGAAGACCTCCCAAATTTCCACACAAGAGTCACAAACTTCAAGTTTTATCCTATCTCAAACTTGTCGAAGTTTCGACTGGCCATGCACCTACGTACGGGGTGATTAATTACGGTAATGAGAAGGTGTTCAAGGTGTTGTGGAATGATGAAAATAAGAAACTACTTGATGAACAAATCAAGAATATACATCACGCCATGGTGTTTGGAGACGTTCACAGGAACCATGAACGAATCGGTAAATGCAAGAACTGCTCGAGGGCACATGCGTGTCCAGAACGACTTCATTAGAAGCAACTGTCCTCGAGAGGATACTGAATGCATGATTTTTCAACGGTGACACGCAAACTGAATTCGTCTTTTATTTGGTTGACAAAACTCTCTCCATAACCACGTGCTTCAACATTCAGAACCCACTCGCCCATGGCAAATGACGGGGCTGGCAACAGTTGCTTTTCAGTCGGTTCATAGTCCGAACTTACATCCTCCTGCCATTGTACAACGCCCTCTGCATCTGTGAGAGAAGCCCGAACAAATTGGGTTTGGTTAAGAAGTGGTGGAGCGTTGAAATTCACTTTCAGATAGATACTGATGCGGTTTGTCGAGTCATCAACAATGAATGTCTGTCTCGAGGTAAATGGTTGAGCCTCAATGGTGTCCCATACTTGCGAGATTGATATTTTTTCATAACGAATACTCGGGATTGCTGGCTCTCTAAGTTCTTCGATTGACTCTCGTGCAAGGATGAGGCCCATACATCCGCTTAGCATTGATGTTGTGAGCAACAATATGGCTGCGATAATAGTAATTCTTCGCACCATGACTCGCCATGAACCCGAGTTTTATCAATCTCTTGGGCAGTCATCGCTGTATTGATACAACCGAAGGTCGTGGCATGTCTTGCCTGAATGACGCTAATGGAAACCGAGCCTCGGCTGTGACGAACCCTATGAATGCTGACAGGCACCTTCATTCGAATTGAGCACCACAGACGTTGCACTCATTTGCACTCGCATCGATCTCGGCACCACAAGCACCACATTCGGCCGTGTCCTTCTTTTGTCGAGCCGGCCTTCTTCGGTTTGGACGTTTTCGCTTAGGTGATAATTCGTCATCTACATCATCACCAAGTTTTGACATAGGCATATCATCTTCTTCAATTGTAAAGTCCATTGAGGCTTCTTGAACCTCATTTCCTGCGAGGGAGGAATCACTGATTTGCATGCCCACTTGCACTTTTTCACCAGGCCGTACACCCTCTTCACCAGTAATTTCGAAGAGTTGTTCACGGATATGAGCATCGGAGGCTGAGAGTTCAGAATCGTCTTCTTTGACGGCCTTCATCGATTTCTTACCTTTGATAATCGCATCGATGTCGTGCTCTGCAGAGGAGGATTTTCGAATTGTTGTGGTCACTTGAGATTTGTATGCCTCAAGTTCTTCTTCGGTCATTTCTTCTTCTGCAATCACGTCTGCATTTCTTCGGTCATATGCAGCTTCAACTTCGGCTTCAGCAGCTTCAATGTTTTCATCCCATTCTTCCTCAAGTTGTACTTCATCATATCCAAATTCTCGAATAGTTTCGTCAAAGTTTTCTTGACCTGTAACGATTTCATCCTCGTCTTCTTCTTCATCTTCTGGGAGTGCGACGAAGGTTTTCTGAGCCTTTGGTTCTCTTCGTTCGCGGCGTTCAAAGAATGAGGCGACGTCTTGAATTGCACCACAATAAGCACAATTCTCGATGAGATCTGGAATAGACTCACCACATTCGTGACAATCGTGGAATTGATTTCTTGCCTTCTTCAAATTAAATGAACAATGTGGACAACGGTCTTCGCCTCCTTCTAACTCCCCATCACATGCAGGACAGTAATCGAATATATCTCGTTCAACTTCCTCTTCTCTCTCGCGTGTGAGCAGATATGCTGCGATGAGAATACCGACGAGAACTAGTGCACTGAATCCTAAGATTGTTGCAGTTCCCGAGGAAGATGCGTCGCCTTCCGCATTGTTCCCATTGGGGTTAATGGTTTGGTATGACCTTGAGAGTGAATCAATGGCATTCGTGTTGTCGGGAATAATTTTGATGTTTGAAATTGAGGCGAGCGCCATAAATTGACACTGAATGTTCTTTCGTTCCCTTTCTTCATCAATTGAAAGTGAGACAACGATATCAGTGTCACCTTGTTCATCGATGCATGTCATGTTGATTGGACCCGTTGACGATTGCGCTGTTACATCGATTGAAAGAGTATACATATTTCCATGCCTGAGGGGGAATGTTGCATTTTCTCCTTCTTCGTCGAGAACTTGCAATGATGCATAATCCCATTTGAGTTTCAATGGTGAATTAACATTGATTGAACCTGTTGATACCGAGTTGGACAAATCTGCATCGAAACTACCCTGGTCAGCAACCCATGATGCGTTGAAAACAGCAATGTGCTGCCCTAAGCCAGCATCCAATTCAACTTGGACGAATTCTGTTTTTCCAGCTTCAAATGGTGCAATTCGAATGGAGAGTACAGGGCCATCATCAAATTTGTAGTACAAAAAGCCACTCACATCTAAATCACCATTGTTTGTTATGGTCATCAACCAAGATACGCTTTCACCAGCGTCAACTGAGGTTACATTTGCAATTGGTGGGTCCAACACTACGTCTGGAACTTCACTAATATTCAATGTCGTTGTCGCTACATCGTTATCCGTTCGCTCTTGCACAATACCTGCATCGTTAATTGAGTTGATTTTTGCAGTGACAATATGTTGGCCCGGAGGAAGTAAATCAAGTGAGAATTCGTTGGTGAATGGCTGCTCAACCAATGCGCCACCCGACAAAGTAACCTGGAAATGATTGGTCCTAAGTGTACCACCTGATGGATTTGGAATTTCCAGTTGAAGTGAAACCGTGGTCGTCCCCTCGCCATTACTGCGAACGAGTGCACCCGAAACACTCCATGGACCTTCGAAAACATTGCCAACGGTTGTGATTGTAATGCCATCTTTGAAGTACAAATCCATGTGTGGAATGACGGTGATTTCGAGCGTTTTTGCTTTGTTTGTCTCTGAACCCTCCTCAATATCGTTGTTGATATCGGGTGTTGCAATGATTTCATGGGTGCCTGTTTGAGGTGCAATCGTTGATACATTGAGCCACGTTTCTTCACCTGCAGCAAGCGCTGGTGTTGCGAGATACTGGTCTGTCTGATCGGGCACTTGAAGGAGGAGTGTGCTTTGCTCAGCGTCAATTGTACCCGTATTTTTCACTCGCATTGCAACCTCAATTGTGTCTCCTGAACGAATTGAATCCGAAGGCGTCGTCTCGAGGTCCATCACTCGTAGTGTTGGTAATCCTAAGACATTGAAATCGTAGTAAAAACTAGCAGCACTCGAACCATCTGCGAATCTAAACCAAAGTCTCTGGTCGCCTTCGGGTAACTTATCCCATGTTGCACTGACGATTTCTGATTCTCCTGCTTGAATGTCGATGACATTACCGCCACCCATCAATAATTCTCCATTTAGAGCACTCTTGAAAAATTCATATTGAACATCGAAAACATCGACCGTACCGACATTTGTGAGGATGATGGAAAAGGTCGCCTCACCGCCGACAACCGGTTGATTTGGTGTCATGTTTAGTTGTGCGGATGATGACTCAATGTTTCCACTCGATTCGGCTGAACCCGTATGAATTAGAAGCGGGAGTAGAAATAAACATGCAAGAAGCACGCCTTTCTTCTGCTGCATGGTACTACTAAACTATGCAAAGCACTTGAACCCATCTCTTGATTTTCTCATTCTAACGTGAATGGGAGAGGTTTGATTGCACTCTATGTGAACAAAACAAGGGGAGAATTCAAGGAGAATGTGTCGTCTCCTCAACCATGAGCCGGTATGTGTCCATGCATTTGGTCCTGCTCCTGCTCATCACGACATTTGCCAACACCCTGCAAAACGATATGCATTACCTCGATGATAACGAGGTTCGGCAAACATCATCAAGTCTTGAGTTCGCATTCAACAATGCACCTGAGGCTGACGAGGAAATTACTGGCTCAATGGTTCTGTCTTTTACAGTGAGTGGAACCGGCACGGCAGAGTCAATTCTTCTCGAAATATCTGATGATAATGCATCGTTTACAACTGTCAAAAACATCACCTCATCACCTTGGATTACATATTTTGATTCAACGTTGCACGCTAACGACACCTATGTCTTGAGGGCAACGCTATGGGACAGCGATGTGAGTGATTCCGTTGTCGCATTCAGTGAAACGTTCTCAATCGTGAATCAAGTTCCAATCATCACCCAATTTGAAGCACTCAACCCCTCCTACGGAACTGGTGCTTCAAGCACTGACCGAGCGTGGTACAACATTGATTCAAACGGCAGCATCAGTTTCTCATGGCAGGCATCGGATGATGACCTCAAACAAGCTACCCTCACCGCTGTCCCTGGTCCCGGTACACCTTCGACTGATGGGCCTTCAAACATAAATTACGGATGGACATGGGCGAGTGGGGCAATGAGTGAAGGCATTTGGAGCCCTCGACTCACTGTTTACGATTATTCTGGTTACACCGCAACCGAAGTGATTTACATCGGCATCGATCGTACCGCACCGACGATTGGGACGTTAACAATTGGTTCTGGCTCCACCTGGCAAAACTCAGAATCGATTACCATTTCAGGACTGCAAACTGCTATCTCTGACGGAACTGGTTCGGGGGTATCGTACGTAGAATACAAGTTCCCAACAGAATCGATGTGGACGCAAACCACAAGTGATACTGTGACTCTAACCTTTGAAGAAGGGACAACAAATATCTCGATTCGAGCAGTCGACCGTGTTGGCAATGTTGGTGTTGAACAATTCATTTCCATTAATGTTGACACCTCTGCACCAGAATTCGATGATTGGATTGTGGACCCACTGGAAACCGACCGTCAAGGACTTGCGAATGTTAGTGCGGTCGCATTTGATGCATTCTCCGGCATCGACGATTCATCGAGTTATATCCAATACGGCTTTGACAGGAATGGCGTCGGTGATGTTCCAGATTTATCTGGACGATGGATTACAGTTGGGACAAATGGTCTAGATGCTCAAGTCGGGTTGTCAAACTGGGCATCAAAATCACGCCAATACCTCATGGTTCGAGCAGTGATTTACGATAACGCATCGAATTCATTCACAACTGAACCTTCGGCATTCCAAATACTTCCTTCGATTGATTTCTCATGGAATTTGTCAGAAACAAACATTGACAGAATTATTGTTCGACCTGGCGAACGCTCTGGCAATATCACGATCACAAGTGTCCTTGAACACAACAAACAATTTGGTGGAACCGTCATGGTTCGACTCGAATCTGCTCCTGCGGACAGGTCCGCTTCTGTTTCATGGACAGTGCTTGAAACGCGTTCAGTTACCGTGAGTAATCAAGAGGCGGGCAATGTTACGCTGATTTGGAATTATACCGTGCCAAACACTGGACAGTTTGACCTTCGGCTCACGATTGACCATGTGAACGTGATTGATGAATTCAATGAAGCGAACAACTATCATTACCTCGTCGTTACAGGGGCATCAATCAACAATCCCGGTTCTGTACCTTCTTTTGCACCATCGATACTCGTCCTTGTTTTAGCTGGTTTCTTTATTTCAAGATGGCAGAGAAAAACAACGGATTGAAAAACAAAAGCGATTCCGTACCATCATGCGACAGACACTTCCACGTGTTCCAAAGGACAGAATTGCTGTCCTCATTGGCTCGAAAGGAGCGACTGTGAAGTCCATACGGGATGCTTGTGGTTGTCAACGCATCGAGGTCGACTCAGAGTCCGGTGATGTCGAAGTCATTTGGGGAGAAAGCGGGACCTATGACCCTATTCGTGCATTAAAACTGCCCGATGTCATCAAGGCTATAGGTCGTGGAATGTCACCAACATCCGCCATTCGGTTGTTGGATGACCACCATTTTTTTGAAATGGTGGACCTTAGAGACTTCGTTGGTAAACGATCAAACCAACAACGACGTATTCGAGCACGAATTATTGGCAGAGAAGGAAAAATTCGATCGAGGATTGAACAACTTACGAATACAGAAATCAGCATCTACAACTCTACTGTTGTCATTATCGGGGAAGAAGACGGATTATACTCCGCCCGTCACGCAATCGAAATGCTCGCAGGAGGCTCTGAACACGGTAGCGTCATTCATTTTTTGGAGAAGGACAGGAGACGTGCTCGAATCCAAGGTCGATCGCTTGAAATGCTTGAAACCCGTGAAGAATTCGTCAATACATCAACTCAAAATTTCGAAGACCTTGTTCCTGGATTAAACCTTGCAGCAGACCGGCGAAATCGACGAATGAAGGCATCGCAAGTCGATCCAACAAATCCAGAGGAAGTCGAGGAAGTTATGGAACTTGCAGACGATGAACGAATTGTCTGGGAAGAAGAATAATTATTTCATTGAGTACTTCGAGACATCGAGGTTCAAAACATCGTACATACAATCTGCAACATCTGTTTCGACACCCATCTTTTGAGCCCAGTCAACCAGATTCTTGACATCTCGAACGAGAAATTCTTGTGCCTTTGGGTGGGTAGCAATAACTGCTTGACCTACATCAATCACCACTGGACGATTATCATGATACAAAATGTTGTATGGAGAAAAATCTCCGTGCACAAGTTCCGAGCATTGCCAAGATACAGCAAGAAATTCCACGAGTTCTGCAAAGATTTTTGCTGGATCTTCAATGTGAACCTCCCTTAATTTAGGTGAAGGAGCGTCCTTCGTACCAACATATTCCATAACGAGTACATTCTTGTGAACACCTAGCGGGGCTGGAACGTGTAACCCCCACTTATGCATCCGAGTCAAATTTCGAAACTCTTTTCTTACCCATATCTCAACAAGATCTCGGTGTTTTTTCTTGATATTTTTAAATCGCATATCACCTTCAATGTATTGAACGAGATTTTTGAAAACTGCATTTGATGTGTGGAATATTTTGACTGCGACCTCCTTACCTTCAATCGAAGTTCCATGAAACACATGTGCTTCTTTTCCTCGTGCGATTGGGTAATCGATGGTATCCACGACACCACTTTTCATCAATTTAAACAAAGCCATAAGGGTTAGACGGTCGAAAACTTGGTCGAAAACACGGCGGTCAACCCACTCAAATTGCCCTTTACCTAGAACACCTTGAATCCCTGATTCAATTTCATTAAACATTGAACTGAAGCGTTTCTCTTTCATCCAAGCAAATGTCCCTGCTTCTGTTTCAAGCGATTTGACAAACTTCGCACCTTCAGCTTCGATGAACTCAGCGTCAAGTCGTTCCTCTTCAGAGGAATATTGTTTTTTCTTTTTTCCCTTTTTCCGACGCGGACGGATTTCATCCCAGTGCTCATCCACGCCCATACTTGAGCCTCATGGTGTTAGGAAAAAAGTGCATCGATGTCGTCGTCGTTGTCATCATCTGACTCTGCTAACCCCTGTTCTTCTTCAGGATACTCTTCTTTCACGACAAAGACCTCTTCTTCCTCGACTATTTCATCAGCATTTTCGATTGATGTATCACTCAATTCTGCTTCTGATTCGTTGTTGTCTGCAAAGATGTCGTCGTCATCTTCATCGGCGGCGAACATATCGTCTTCGTCGTCATCAGCAAATAAATCGTCTTCATCCTCATCCGAAGCAAACATATCATCTTGGTCCTCAAATTCTTGGTCTTCTGAGATAACCTCGCTATCTTCTTCATCAAACGACATCATGCTAGATGCGAAGAGGTCGTCATCGCCCTCTTCATCAACCCGGACATCCATACCGAAATCATCGACCACCTCGTTCAATAGACCTTTGCGGGAAAGATACATTGCTTGAGTTTTCGTATAGCGGTGTTTTACATCCGCTTTCGAAGGTTGAAAATCCCATGGCCAAACAATGATCAAATCATTTTCACGAACCCATTGCCTACGTCGCATTTTTCCGGGGATTCTCGCCATTCGCTCTTCACCGTCTTCACAGAGTACAGTTATGCGACGACCACCGAGAATTTGTTTTGCGAGGGCGAACATTTCATTGATTCGCTTATCAGGCATTTTGACACGAATGTTGGTCTCACCTTGACCTCCATCCTCTTCAAGTCGTGCAAGTTCCTCTGCATCGACTTTTTCTTCATGCCTTCTACCCAAGAACGCTCACCATTTACTCCCAAACGACAACCCTTCTTGAAGCCATCACATGATTTACACGTGATTTTCAAGTTAGTTCTGCCATGAAGCCTGCAATGCATCGGCAGCACTTTGACAAACTTCGATGAGACCATCGGATGAAATACCAAAGTAAAGGGTTAGGGTTAGACAGGCGATAATGGCAAGTCGAACAGAGTTACCCTGCGGCAGCAGTGTTTTTCCTTCTGGAGCGTCATGGAAGAACATAACAATACCCACTCTTAAGTAATAATACACAGAAATTGCAGAGTTAATGACCATGACAAGTGCGAGATACCAAACCCAGTGAATGTCGGAGAATGATATTGACTCACCATTTGCTATTGCTGCCCCAATATCGCCTGCTGCAACCTTGACAATACCCATAATCACAAGGAGTTTCGACATAAAACCTGCGAGTGGAGGGACGCCGGCAAGTGAGAGCATGAAGATGAACATGGTCACTGCTAAGAACGGTTCTCTCTTTGCTAGTCCGCCAAGTGATTCAAGTGTGTGGCCTCCTCCTTCTTGTTCAAGGATTGAGATGACCAAGAATGCACCCAGTTTGAAACAAACGAGGACGATCATGTGGAACATTAGGGCAGTGAGCACCATTGCGGCTGCTTCTGCCGCATCACCTGAAAGTGATTCACTCCAATTCCATGCACCAACGGCTGTAAGTGCTGCAAGCATATATCCTGCATGAGCAACTGATGAATATGCGAGCATTCGTTTTGGGTTGGTTGAGCCAAGAGCAGCAAGATTACCCCAAGTCATTGTAACGACGGAAAAGACACCGAGTGCGACAAGCCAAACCGAACCATCATCCGACATATCAGGTGAAGCGAGGACGAGAAGGATTCGAATTAAACCAACCATTCCCATCGCTTTGCTTGCGGTTGCAAGAACACCTGCAATCGGGCTCATGGAGCCTGCGTAAGCGTCAGGTGCTGCAAAGTGGAACGGCGCTGCACTGACCTTGAAGCCAAAGCCGACCAGGATGAAACCTAGGGCAATGAGTGGAAGTGCATCCAATCCATCTGCGGCAAATTTGTCACTCAAGACATCAAATTGAAGTGAGCCTGACCAAAGGTACAGGAGTGATAATCCGTACAAACCAACTCCCGAAGCGACCGAACCAACGATGAAATACTTCATTCCGGCTTCTGTACCCTCTTTGCTCTCCTTGAGGAAACTGACCAAGATGTAAGTTGAGAATGACGCCAATTCAAGACCGATAAACAAGAAGAACAAGTCCTGTGAAAGAGCTACGATGGACATGCCGATTGCTGTTGTCATCATAAGAATGTAAAAATCTGCTTGCCTTCGATTGTTATAGAGACCCTGAGCGGTTCGATCATCTGAGGAGTAGGGGGCGAGTCGATTCATTGATGCGATGCATGCAAGTGCAATAGCCCCAAAGAAAATCAATTCAAACAGTCGACTAAATTCGTTGATGGTGAGGAGGTTGTGACCTGAAGCGGATGTCACCTCAACCCTGTGCATACCACCGACAAATGACAAAAGTGTCAGGATGAAGGCTATTGAGGTAAAAACAGAGGCAAGAAGGCCTGGTAGGTGCGGATTTTGTTCAAATTTGTTTCGTTTTCCGCCAAAGAACCACGGTAGACGAACATTCGTGAGAGGTAGTCTAAATTTTCCATCACCGAGATTTGGAACGATGATGAGCACGAGTAAACCCACAAAAATAGTCATCTCAGGAGCAAATGCTTCAATGAAGCCTTCACCAAAGGGTTGCATTGTTTTTGTTGATGCGTTGCTCATATCAGGCACCTCCTTCAAATCCACCGAGGATAGGCAAGATCACGGAATCAAACATTTGGTTTGTCCAATCGCTCATCATATCGAGGGCAATCCATGGCAAGATACCAAACAGGATGGTGAAAAGAGCGAGAATAAGCATTGCAAATTTCTCAGTGTTTGTGATATCTGGTATCGCATGGCCAGCCATTGAGGCAGGGGGTTGTGTCTCATCTCCACCTTCGAAAATCGTACGTTGCATCGACCATAGGTAGTACGCTGCTGTAACGACAAGAACGAGCAAAGGACCTGCCATCCACCAAATACTCCATCCTTCTGCGACGATGAAATACCAAAGTGCGATGAACATCATAATTTCAGCAACAAACCCTGCCAGAAGAGGTAATCCAAGTGAGGCCATCCAAGCGAACATCATTGAGGTAGCGAGCCAAGGCGAGTGTTTTGCCATGCCACGCATGGCACCAATCTCCATCGAATGATAGTGATGCTTGAATGCACCACAAACAGCGAAGAGCATAGGACTGATGATGCCGTGTGCAAACATCATGAAAAGAGCTGCAGCCCACCCAAGTGGTTGCATGGTCGCAACACCGATGAGAATGACACCCATGTGGGATACTGATGAGTATGCGACCATTTTCTTAAGATTGGTTTGCCCAAGACAGACAATCGCACCCCATACAAGTGACACCATACCAAACAACATGAGGGCGAGTTGGAAGGATTCCATTGCGTGCGGGAAAAGTGAAAACGGAAGTCGGAACATACCGTATGCACCCATTTTCAACATAACACCAGCTAGCAACATCGATCCACCTGTTGGGGCTTGAACGTGTGCATCTGGTAACCAAGTGTGGAATGGCACAGACGGTAATTTGACGAGGAATCCGAGCATGAGCATAACGAAGAGGATCTTTTGAACACTTTCGCCTAAGAACCAACCGTTTGTGTTTGCAATCATCGATGCATCGATAATCGTTGGTATGTCAAACGACCTGTTGGTCATTGAACCAGCATAATTTAGCGGCGTGGTTGTATCTTGAAGGAAATACAATGTCACTAAGCCGAGCAACATGATAACTGAGGCTGAAAATGTGTAAATGAAGAACTTTTGAGATGCATATTTGCGATCATCTCCTCCCCATTTGAGGATGAGGAAAAACATCGGGATGAGTGTTAATTCCCAGAACACATAGAACATAAACAAGTCGAGTGCTACGAAAACACCGATTAGTGCACCACCCATCATGAGAAGAAGCGGGAAATATGTCGCTGCTGATTTCTCATGCCATGTCGCGATAATTGTCACTGGAAGAAGGAAGGTTGTGAGCCATACCATTGGGAATGAAAGCGCATCGAGGCCAACACTCCAATAAATCCCTAGTGATTCAATCCATAGATAGCGTTCTTGGAATTCATATGTGTTGAAATTGATGCCTTCCCATCCTTCAAAATCACCAAAGTATTCGAAGAACATCCCTGTTGTTAGTGCGAGCATAATTAGCGAAAAGACGAGCGAAGCCATTCGGATGATTGGTCCAACACGCTGTTTTTTCTCCTCTGTTAAGTTTGACACAAACATAAGTAAAATCAAACTTGATGCAAGTGGGAAAGCGATGAGGGGTAGAGAAATGTAATCGGTCAAGCCATCACCCCCCAGATGAGAGCAAACAACATCAGTGTACCAACCGCAGCCATGAGGATGTAATCTCGAGCAGAACCAGTTGTCAACTTTCTCAACGATGTCGAAGCGCTTTGAGATGTAGATTCAATGGTCTTGATAGCCCCGTCAATGAATTTGCTGTCTGCATGGGCTGCTTTGAGTGAAAACGCAGCCACAATTTTGAGCATCGCCATGTCGTAATAATGGTCGAAGTACAATCGATTCTGCAAAGCTCTTGAAAGACTTGAGGTAGCAAAAGCTGAGTTGTCCCATGAATATCGTCCTTTGATTGCTGCATTGAGCATCAAGATTGGCGTAAACCACGGTTTTGCAGTTTCTCCCTCATCCAAAGCTCCACCGTAGAGTGAGAGTGCCAAACCAGGTCCAACGATTGCACCGAGGAATATGGCGATGTATGTTAGGGTGAAGAAGAACATGTCATGGTTGGCAAACGCATGCCCAAATTCGTATCCAATTCCTTCGAAAAGTCCCTTCTCCGACATGAGGGCGTATCCAGAATCTGGTGCCCAGTGGGTAAAGCCCATGCCTGCGAAGAGGATTCCGCCTAAGGTCACAAAAGTGAGCGTGAAAAGTGGTATTTTGATCCATGTATTCGTTGGACCAACGTGTGCTGCAACTTCGTTGTTTGGTGAACCTGCAAAGGTCTTGAGCCACATTCTCGACATGTAAAATCCAGTCATGGCTGCACCGAGGAGAACACATGCTGCAGGGAAGAAGAATCGTGGGTCTTCAAGGCCAACTCGCCATGCGTTTGCAATGATTCCTTCCTTGGACCAAAATCCACCGATGAGAGGGAAACCCATGATTGAGAGTGAACCAACCAGCATAGCCGTAGCCGTAATTGGCATCTTGGAGGCTAAACCACCCATATTTTCCATCGATTGTGCATCGAAGTGGTCGTCATGGTGGTGATCGTGTTCGTGTTCTTCGTAGGTTTTGCCCTTGATTTTTGCAAGAACAATATCAAGTTCTGGAACGTTGATTGTGCCGTTACCGTCAAGGTCAACAGCTTTCATGAGGTCACCCATTTCCCAAGGTGGAAGGTCAGCAACTTCTGTATTCTTTAGCGCGGTTTGGAATTCAAACATGTCAATTTCTCCCGAGCCATCGAGGTCAATGGTTTTGAAAAATTCAAACGTGCTCAATTTCTTTGAAGCCAAGTAATCCGATAACATGTAGAGTTCCTTGGGTGTGTGATGATGGTCGTCATGATGCAAGTGGTGATGTGCATGATGGACTTCATGGATTACCGCACCACTTGCCATGAACAGCATACCCTTTGCCATTGCGTGATTGAAGAGATGGAAGAGTGCTGCACCAAAGGCGATGATGACGATGTAATGTGCGTCGTCGTCGTGATGCCAGTCAAGTGAGTTTGCTAGCCACAATGCACAGCCAAGGCCCGTGAAGATGTAAGCAAGTTGCGACATAGTCGAATAGGCGAGTACTTTCTTGAGGTCCATCTGAACAAAAGCAATACTTGCTGCCATCACAGCGGTGATTCCACCAATGCTTGCAATAATGAAGGCGAGGTCAACAAGTTCACCATGCATTGCTTCAGCACCAAAGAATGGGAACATTCGAGCGACAAGGTAGAGGCCTGCGTTCACCATTGTTGCTGCGTGAATGAGAGCAGAGACCGGTGTTGGACCTTCCATTGCATCTGGGAGCCAGACGTGCAGTGGGAATTGTGCAGATTTACCAACTGCCCCAATGAACATCATTCCAAGAGCCCACTGAAGAGAAGCAGGGTCAACGGCTGCGATATTATCTGAATCAAAGACAACTGCATAATCAAGGGAGCCAAACAGATGCCAAAGCATAGCAAGACCGACCATCAAGAACACGTCACCAACACGGGTTGTGAGGAAAGCCTTCTTTGCGGCATATGCAGCACTAGGCCGTTCGTAGTAGAAGCCGATAAGCAAATACGAACAAAGACCCATTAATTCCCAGAAGATAAACAACCATAGGAATGAATCTGCGAGAATCATACCGAGCATTCCTGCACAAAAGAGCACGAATTCTGCATAGAATCGATGATTTCGATTATCGTTGATCGGGTCGGTGTTCATGTATCCGATCGCAAAGGTGTTGATGAGCAAGCAAAGGAAAGATGCGATGAACAACAACATAACGGTGATGTGGTCGATGTAGAGGCCAAATCCAAATGAAATTTCTGTTGTTGTTGCTCCGCCATTCCACATCGCAGAGGAGAACCAGTCGAACACGTGCAGGGCACTTTTACTGTCATCGCCATAGGCTCCGATGTAGTCTTTGATGAGCAAAAGAGCAAGGAGGAGGCTCGTAGCCATAGTAACGAGTGCGAAAATTCCACCTTCTTTGAACGTGGAAACCCAAACTTTGTTGCCATTGAACAATCTTCCGAACAGGAGAATGATCGGGAAGGCAATCATTGGAAGGAAGACAATGTATGGTGCAAATTCAATAACACTGCTGTGGATAGTTTCTGTTGTACCTGTTGAACCCATCATACCACCTCAATTCTTTAACACATTGACGTCGTCCAATGTGATTGATTCATGCTTTCCATACATGGCAAGGAAAATTGCGAGTCCGATAGCAACCTCACTTGCGGCGATAGCAATAGCAAAGAGTGTGTAGACCCATCCTGTTGTGTCTCCGTGATGAACCGCTGCTGCTGCAAATTGGAGATTTGCTGCATTGAGCATCAATTCGATGCACATGAGTACGATAATGGCATTCTTCCGAGTAAATGCACCTGCAAGACCAATGATGAAAAGAAGTGCGGCGAGGCCTGATACCCATGATGGATCGATCACTCTTCCTCACCTCCAAATTCCCATAGGAGATTTTCCATTCGTTCATCTCGAACGAGGTAAGCAGCACCAATCATTGCAACTGCCATCAAAATACCGAGTGCTAGCAACGGCAAACCCCATTCGTTGAGGAGATCATCGGCTAACTTCGATGTTGTAGGTGCGTCGTCACTTGCTTCTTGCCAAACTGCGTCGGCACTTACGGTAGCGATTAAAATAAAACCTAGGGCCAAAAGACCCATTCGGGTCATGAGAGAAAGAAATTTCATTCAAAATCCTCCTCTAGAATTTGTCTTCTTGTCAGCATGATACCGAACAAGACGACAAGTCCAACACTCGCTAGATACACGAGAATTTGGATTGCAGCAAGGAACTCCGCACCCATAAGGATGAATATTCCTGACACTGCCATGAAACAGAAGATGAGCGAGAGCATGGAATGGGCAACGCGTTGGGCGTAAATGAGACCGAGTGCACCCACAATTGTGATGGTGGCAAACAAAAAGAAGACTGCAGATTCAACTGTGGTTGCTATGTCCATCTCAGTTCCCCTCCTTTGCTGCCTTCTTTTCACGCTTGGTGCGTTCTTTGATAGCACGCTTTGCAAGTTCTTCGTCAACCGCTTCTTGATGAACAGAGGGGAGGACCCGAGTTCGACTTGCGTCGAACCATAGGTCTTGGCGAGTAAATCCTGACATTCCATCATATTCGTTGGTCATGAAAAACGAAGTAAAGCCGCATGCTTCCATGCACAAACCACAAAACATGCATCGGCCAATGTCGATTCGTCCTGAAACGATTTGATCATCTGCCGTAAGAAGGTCGGTTTGCTCAACCACTTCTTCGGAACCTGTATCATTCCAACGAATTGTTGCGGTCGATGAGGAGAGGTCGAGGACTTCGCCGAAACGCCATTCTTGTGGAACATCATCGTGGGCTGTGACGTGATTAAAACCGAGTTGAGCTTCTGCAACATCGTCGAGTTTCTTTGCTGCAAATTTACCAACCTCGAGGTCAACACCGTATCCGCCATATTCTCCTTCTGCACTGTCGAGAACATCGACTCTGAGTTCGGTTGTCATGTGCAAACAGTCATTTGGACAAATGTTGACACACATTTTACAAGCAGTACAAGTTTCCCAAATGACACCAATTCGACCATTGTAATTGCCTGGAACGAAGAGCCATGGCTCCATGTCTTCAAGTCGCTCGTAAGGATATTGAACTGTTTGAGGTTTCCAAAGTGTCGGTTTGAGGTCTGATGTCACTCTGTCCGGTGCGAATTCTTGTTTCTCAACATCGTTCATCACAGCAGATGCTTTCGCACGTGCCCGACTACCTTCATCGAGGAATTCTGGGTGTGAAGTGTTATGATAGGCCCCCATCTTCTTTCCGAATCGCTTTCCTAAGAACGGAAATGTTCGCAATGCTGTAATAAGTGTAATCTTAAATGGGTACCAAAAAAGGTTTCTGAAATTTGGTCTTGCATGTGGGTGCGTTGGCATTTGTTCACCTCACTCCGTTCCTGGGACAACTGTCCCTGCTGGTTCCACCGTGTAGACATGGAACATCCGTTCTTCATTGGCTGATTTACCTTCATCATTGAGATAGACGAGGAACAATCCTGTCCAAAAGAGAGTTGTGAGAATTGGCACAAGCATTGGGATACCAAACAGGTCCCAAGCCATGCCGCCCGATACAGAATCATCCATGCCGCTAGCGTCAAAGAAGTACAAACGGTACACCATAGCTAGAATGACTTGGAGGACTGCGAGTGGCAGGAGCATTCGCCATCCAAACTCTAGAATTTGGTCTGTACGAATACGGGCGAGGGCAAATCGTGCCCATACGAAAACGATGAGGAACACGAGCCATGACTTGATGAGTGTTACACCCGCACCCGGAATTAATTGATATGCAGCACCAATGCCCAGCAGTTCAATACTTCCGATTGTGCCGTGGAATGGAAGATGCCATCCTCCGAGGAAGAAATGCGTGAACAAGAAACAGGCAGCATAGGTTCGAATGTATTCTGCCATAAACAGCATACCGAATCGCATGCCGCCATATTCAGTCCACCAGCCTTCAACAAGTTCGGCTTCAGCCTCCGGCATGTCGAATGGAACCCTTTCGACCTCTGCAATCATTGTAACAAGGAATAGAGCGGCACCGAGTGGCATGAGGAAAATGTTCCAAACACCCGCTGAGTGTTGGAAGTGAATGCTTTCGATGATATTGAAGGTGCCAGTGAGAATTGCGACTGAAAGAAGTGTCAAGAGAAGAGGAATCTCATAAGCGGTAAGTTGAGCAGCAGATCGAATGCCGCCAATTAACGTGTATTTGTTGTTGGACGACCAACCAGCGAAAAATACACCAATTGGTGCAATGCCAAAGATTGCAATGGCGTAGAGTATTGAAAGGTCTGGGTTCGTTGCGTAAATGCCGCTCGATAGTGGAATCATACCCAAAATCAACAGAGTCGACGATACGATAAGGAACGGTGAAACCTCGAAGATGAGTCTATCGGCTCTTTGAGGCACCATGTGTTCTTTCACAAGGAATTTCATACCATCTGCTACATTTTGGAAGAATCCAGGGAGAATCGTGAAACCCATCCATGAACGATTGTTCACTCGGTCGACGGTGGCGAATTTTTCATCTCGATTTCCGAATTTTTTGTTGAGCCAACTGTGGACTGCTCCGATTGGCTTTCCGAGGCCGAAGGGCAACATGTTCCACCATTCACCTGCAGTTGTACCATTTTCTCCAACCCAAAGTGAACGAAGAGCGGTTGTTGCTCCGTACCTGTCCTGCATTCGAGCAACAGCTTTTCGCTCAATCCACAGGATAGCAAATTGCGAAAAGAAGAGCATCAAGAAGACGACATTCACAACGAGGAATGTGCCCAAACCAAACGATAGTGCATCTGCATTATCTTCGAGAGCCGTGCCTTCAACTGCTGAATGAACAATATCTTCAACAAGACCGGATAGAAATTTTCGGAGGTCGTATGCGTCATCCACCATATCACCTCAGCGGTCTGTCTCCCCGATACATGGGTCAAAACTACCCATAATCGCTGGAATGTCAGCGACTTTGTAACCAATCATTGTTTTTGCAACATATGGAATTGTGATGAACATCGGTGAACGAATCGATAACCGATATGGGTTCTTTCCGCGGCCATCGCCGCCACCTTGAATGTAGAATTGTGAGGCACCACGAGTACATTCGTAGTTGCTGAACCCTGTGGCGCCCTCCGGGGCACGTGTTGGGGCCTTGGCAATGATCATTTCATCACCGTTGGCATAATTCGTGTTTTTCCCGCCAGGAATTTTCTCAATCGCATCGAGAATCATGCGGCATGATTGGCGCATTTCTTCCATTCTGACTCTGTATCTGTCGTAGCAGTCCGCACCTTTGACCGAGGTTGGTTTCTCGACTGCTGGTTCCCAGTCAACTTGATCATACACAGAATAAGGATGGGCCCATCGAACGTCGTAATTGACGCCTGCTGCACGAATGTTTGGTCCGGTCACACCTGCATTGACCATGTCCTCAGCCTGTGCATAACCTACACCTTGAAGTCGCACAAGCCAAATTGTCGATTCATCGAGCATCATCTCATATTCATCGATTCGCTTCTCAAAAAGTTTGATTTTCGCAATCAGTCTGTCCGCAAACCCAACTGGGATATCACGCTTGACACCACCGACACGAGGATAATTGTAATGCATTCTCGAACCACCTAGTTCCTGAAGCAAGTCAAGGAACATTTCTCTGTCTCGCATGCACCATGTCATGAGTGTCAGGCTGCCGATGTCCGGACCATATGCACCCAACCACATGAGGTGGGAGGCAAGACGTTGACATTCTGCAGCAATAAGTCGGATATATTCTGCTCGTTCGGGGACTTCAACTTCGAGTAAATCTTCCGCAGCATAGATGTACGAATTCGCCCATGTCATCGCACTCACATAACAAAGACGGTCGCAATAAGGCGTGACTTGTGTGAAATCTCTTGATTCACAAATCTTCTCTACGCCTCGGTGAATGTATCCTAACTCAGCTTCTGTGTCGACAACAGTTTCACCGTCGACTTTGACACGAAGCGTCCACAACCCATGGGTCATCGGATGCTGAGGGCCCATTGTAATCCACATTTGTGCCATGATACCACCTACTTTACGCGGCCCTCATCCGCTGGTTTTCGAGCAAATCCTTGTGCATCATCATACATTTCATTGTAGTCATGATATCGGATTTTGTGTTGTTTTTGGAGTGGGTGAAACCCTTCAGGGCTGTCGTGTGGGTTGAGGACCCGGTGCATATTCTCATGACCCTCGAATTGAATTCCGACCAAATCCCACGTTTCCTTCTCATTCCAATCTGCCCCGACCCATATATTTTGCACGCTGGGTACTGAGGGTGTGTCGTTATTCTCGAGAGGAATCAGGACTTCGAATTCCATTGGTACATCGTCACCTTTGAGGGATTCAGCAACATGAACACAGTGTGTGTGGGGTGCTTGATTTTTCACAGGTTGACGCATGAAATGATAGGCAACTTCCCAACCTCGATCCGAAGGTCCTTCTGGGAAATGAGTTCCTGTAATCATTGAGCAATGGTTCACATCCAAATCAAATCGTAGCCATTTTGCCAGGGCAGACCAATGTTGTGGCGGTGTTGTGATTCGAACAAATGCCATCTTGTGAGCGTTCGAATGATGTTCGACCGACGATGTGATGCCGGTGCCACCAAATCGCTTCTCGATTCGGTCAACGCAATCGTTTGCAGCTGCAACATTTTGTTCAAGTGTGATGGCCATTCCCATGTTCAGTCCTCCCCTACAATCACTGGCTTCTCGCTCTTACGGCCTGAACTAGGTGCTGCACCAATTCGAATGATTTTCTCACGAAGCAAACCGAAACCGTCGATGAGTGCTTCGGGTCGCGGAGGGCATCCTGGGATGTAGACATCGACTGGGATGACTGTGTCGACACCTTCGAGAATATTGTAAGACTGGAAGTAAGGACCACCGGAGATGGCACATTCGCCCATAGCGATGCAGTATTTTGGCTCTGGCATTTGTTCCCAAAGTCGAACGATTTTGTCTGCAAATTTCTTTGAAATTGGTCCGTTGACGAGAAGGACGTCAGATTGACGAGGTGATGAACGGAAAAGAACTCCGAAACGGTCTCCATCGAAACGGGGGGTTGCTGCTGCTGCCATCTCGATTGCACAGCATTTGATACCTAGGTGAAGTGTGAACAACGATTTTCGACCAGCCCAATTGAAAAATCGACCGGCGAGCACGCTCAAAAATTGCTTGATTTTCGTTGCTTTGAGGGCCTCATCGGTCACATCTCCAACGACTTCAAGCAATGCTTTACTGTTGAATGCAGCATAATTCTCTTCTTGCGTTCCCATCATATCACCTCAAATGTAAATTCGTCCTCGCTTGCGAAAAACATACCAAACACCAAGAGAAACCATGGTGAAAAATCCGAGAAGAACAAGAGATGCTGCTTTGGCATCTTCGACAGCGGTACTGCGTTCCGCGGCGGATAGTGTTTCTGAAGTTGCATCACCGACGAGCATACCTCCTAACACAAGGAACATGAAAGCAACATCGAACACAAGGAAAATAATCGCATACCAGTAGTATTGAAAGTGGAACTGTATCATCGCTTCCCCGACAGGTTCGCTACCGCATTCGAACGTCGTCAATCGACGGGGATACAAACTATGGTCTCGTTCATATCCTTCAAGCAAATAGGATTTGGTGATGTGCGGGCGGGCTGGATCAACTCGAGGCCGTACAACCCAAGTGATGATAAAATTCGTCAAGGGCATCAAAATTCCAACGATGGTTAGAATGCCGATTGAAAGATACTCTGCAGGTACAGAATCGAATGTAGCCACTTCATTCACCCAATAGAGCATACGCTCTTACCCTTTCGGACTTGGGGACCCTCAATAAGCGTTGTTCATCAACCACATGCTAAAGAGGGTTCAAAGGAGGTTTAAACTTCAACGCAGTCCTATGTTTGTCGCCTTCGGAGAAGCAAGCTTCCAACGAGCACTAGAACAAACACACTTCCGATGATTGATAACGTCGTGCGGTCGTCTAAACCAAGGAGGTTATCGGCAGATGTTCCCGACACTTTGAATTCAATATTTTCTCGTCCAATCTCCTCAAGTTCAACCGGTTCTGCTGAGAGTGTAAATTTGTAGATATCATCGATTTCAGATTGATATGGTGGACGAATTGAGACTTCGATAGGTATGCTTTCTCCTGGCTCAATCCAACAGATGAGGTCACCATTTTCTAGGCTGCAATCCTCATTTGGACCGTCGAGTACAACGGACCATCCTCGAAGATCTTCTGAAGTGAATATTCGATATTCTGAACGAATATTTCCAGTGTTGCGAATCATAACATCATAGGTTGAACGCTCTCCGTATGTAATGTCGATTTTAGAAGGATCGAAATCTGTGGGATCCATAGAAAGTTCATGGATGATATTGACTTCAAGTGCAACGCTCAAAGCACCAGAGCGGTTTGCTGCATTCGAGACACTTGTTACCACCAAGTCCAGTAGGCCACCCTCTCCTTTTTCTGCTCCGGAAGATACTCGAATTGTGAGATTGACGAACACTTCATACTCTCGAGCAGTATAACCTTCGACCTTACCGATTTCTACCATTTTATTTTCAATGCCTGCTTTCGAGGTCGCCGTAATCGGTTCACCAGTTCCATCCATTTCAAAAGACGA
>Ga0255780_10001428_pt1 | contig 22260 bp, 11 predicted proteins | sample 071ome_32_FD_179978 | JGI IMG/M metagenome (GOLD analysis project Ga0255780, IMG submission 179978) | Coastal salt marsh microbial communities from the Groves Creek Marsh, Skidaway Island, Georgia - 071405AT metaG (version 2) | ecosystem: Environmental > Aquatic > Marine > Intertidal zone >... | reverse complement strand
GGGTGGAGATCACAGATCACCAGGCCCCAGTTGTTGAGCGCCTGCACGTTGTCCTCCTGCATACTCACCACCCCAGAGTACTACAAACGAACGAACGTGAGTTAGGTGCGTGAGATAAGTGGAAGCGGACGAGCAGCAGACTGAACCGTACCTTGAGGCAGCTTGCCACGGCGTACTCGAGCTTCTCCTCGTTCCCACCGCCGGCATCCTCGACCAGCCTCGCAAGATCGCTCAACACCACCGCCCAAGAAAACAGGATCTTTCCCAGCGTCGCATTCGAGCTATTTACGATAATACCCACGTCATGCGCCTCCTTATACAACCCAGCGGTACACTCGAGCGTATCCTTCAGCACCGCCCGATGCTCGCGTGCCACCGGCGCCGCGCTCTCCACACAGTAGTACACATCTTGCAGCCTCGAGCCGAAATTTATCAGCGTCTCAACGTCGGCCGGAGACGGATCCCGCGTTTCGTACGTCTTGAACCGGGCATAAGCCTTTTGCGCGGCCACGGCCCTCTCGCCCAGGCCGGGATCGTTCTTGTGCAGGTAGTCCAGGAGCACAGAGGGCATCGACCAGTAATACACGCCGTTATTCAGCGTGGCATAGTTCTTCCGCGAGCTGGTCCCGGCCGCCTTGGCATCCCGATCAGACGCCGCGGCCTCTTCCCGCTTGACGGCCAGCTCGAGTTCCTTCTCCAGCTGCGACTGCGTGGCCGCGGGAGGGTTTTCCGCCTCACGCGCCGCATCGTTCTGCCTCGGAAACAAGCGCAGGGGACTCGACTCGAGGAGCGAGGTCGCCTCCTGCAAGGAAGACGTCTGGTGGTTGGGGTCCGACGTGGCCATGGTTTGCTTTGAAACTGAGCACGATGGTGGTACGTGCTGCTGACGCTGCTGACGACTGACACGTTCCCATTCATACAAGGCCGCGCGGTATGACCGAAGCGGGCTCGCAGAGCGGGGCGCGAAGGAGGAAGGAACAAAGGTTGGGATGAGAAAAAAAAGTCGAAAACCCAGCGCTACTCAAGAAAACCCGTCAACATGATACGTCGGATCGTGCTGTATTTGTGGCTTTTGTGGGTGGCCGAAGCGCAGAGCCCTTCGTCTGCAGAGGCGTGCACGAGGGCCCTGAACATCACGAACTTCATCAGTTCGGCCCTATTCAACGACAGGACGGCCGACGCCCTTCAAGCAAACGCGACGATCGCATACGACGCCGAGCAGCCGGTGACCACCGACCAGATTGAGTACATGCCCCAGATCTCCTATGCCGCGTTCCAGACGGAGGGACTGCTGAGCGCCGCAAACTACGGGGGCGGCCAGGCCGGTGAGGTCTTCAACGTCCTTCGCGGCCTCAATCAAACCTCCCAACTGGGCGACCCGTCGCGGTTTTCCGGGAATAACATCACCGAGGCGTACACCATGTGGGCGACGCCGTGGATCGAGCTCGCTGAGGGGCTCATCGAGCGTGCCAACACGTTTGATAGCCCGAGGATGGACAAGATCAAGGCCGACATGCTCTTTCGTGCGTCGCAGTACTTGTTCGCGTCGCAGTGGCCGTTTCCTGTGAGCGATCAGGCACTCCAAGCCAATAAGAAGTCGCGCGAGGCCTTCAATGAGTACCTGAACCTGAAGGCCAAGACCGACGGGTACGAGGTGTTCACCGACCTGTCGCTCCCATACTCGAACGGCACGGTCGAGGTGGGCATGCCCGCCGTCTTTGTCACGCCAGATTCCAGCAAGCGTCTCCCGCTCATCATTCTGAACACTGGCACGGACTATCCGATACCGGCCATCTGGCCCATCGGCGGCGCCGACGCGGTCGACAACGGCTACGCTGTCCTCGCATTTGAGGGTCCCGGGCAGGGCGATGTGAAGCGCTACGAGCCTTACATGCCCCTCGTGCCCAGGTGGGACACCGTCATTGACGCCGTTTTGGATGCCATCTCCGACGACGCCAGGATTCAGAATCTCATCAGCGCGGACGACACCTTCCTGATGGGCGTCTCGTTGGTGGGTATTGATTGAACCACGACAGACGTGCGATCACTCTCTCGCTCACTCAATCACTCACTCGCGGTACGGGCTCGTTCCTATGCCAGGGCGGCTACCTCGTTGGTCAGGCGTGCTCGATGCTGGAGCGCGGCAAGCTCAAGGGCTGCATCGTCACGCCCGCGGTCACATCGATGCTCGTTCCGTACAACGAACGTTTCGCTGCGACGTTCTATCTTCCGTTTGCGAATTATTCGTCGCTTCCGGCCGAGTACGCGAGTGCCCTCCAGAGCTATGACACGGTCGTCGAGCAGGTGCTGAAACCGTTGTTGTTGGAGTGCGATGAGGACTCTGGCGCGAGGCAGGTGTGGTACGAGCTGTTCAGTAACGGACAAACGGTCGGAGGGTTCCCGGATATCGTCTACAACGTCATCGACTATGGGGGTGGCGGGGCGGGCTTTCAGAACACGAGCTTTGACGCCATCATCAACTCGTCGTACGACGGCTGGGGCAAGGTGTTTGACTTTGTCAACCCCAACGTCTCCTCGACGGCCACCCCCGTGCTGGTGCTGGCGGGCGCACAGGATGTCCTGATGGGGGGGCAGCAGAACGACTATTTTGATCAGCTGCCGGAGGATATCAAGAGCAACAGCAAGCTGGTGATGTTTGACGCCGAGAGCGGCGGGGCGTTGCATTGTCAAGTTGGCGCAATGAGTTCTCAGGCAGAAGTTGTTGTGCCTTGGGTGGAGGGTTTGCTGTCCGAGAACGCCCGAGCCGATGCTGGGGCGAACAAGGGGGCGGCGAACAAGGGGGCGTCGTCGACGGTCGGATGGATTATGTCGCTCCTGGTGGGGGTGATGCTCGTGGTGGGCTGATTGAAGCTGATACGGATGTTGGAGGACTTACTTACTCATTTTAATCTGGGATGATTTAAGATGCGTTCACGGCGGCGGTGACAGAGTCTCGCGTGCAAGACTCGGTCGTGACGACTCGGTGAGGGCAGGAGGAGGGTGGTGGGAATGGATAAATAGTAGTGGGTTGTAAATCGTCGTCGTAGTCGTCGTCGCTGCTATTTCTTGTGCGCCTTTTTCTCGGCCACCTTGCGCACGGTGGTATTGGTTGAATTTCCGATCTCGTCGGCCCTCTTCTGGGCACTCGCGCCGGCTACGGAGCGAAAGGCGGTCGACACCCTCGATCTGGCAATCGGGGATCCGAAGTACTGCGAATCGAGAGAGCGTGGTGACGTGAGTTGGACCGGTCCCATGGGGTGTCGGAAGAGTGTGTCGTCGAATGTCGAACGGTGCCTCAAAAACACGTACTCGCGCAATGAGCTGCGCCGACGTGGTCGACGAGGTCATATTTGTTGGATAGAGAGAGAATTTGTGGATAGAAAGAGAGAGAATTTGGACTGAGAGGCACGACTGAGCGGAATTACCCACCAACCAAAGACCGGGAGGACGCGGGGGACGCGGGGTTTACCAAGCCCAGATGGATTTCTTGAAGCACTCGGACTGCCAGCGGCGCCTCAATAGAACTTTCCCAAGTCCCGCTGCTCGACAGTTTGAGTAACCGCACCTTGCAAAAAAAAACATTCGTATTTTTGAGATCACGCCTCGTATCATCATCATCGTCGTCGTCGTCGTCGTCGTCGTCGTCGTCAGGGGTCGGGGATCCTCCCAGCCCACCCTCACCCCCTACCAGCCCTTTCCGTTCTCCGACGCGGCCCACATGACCAGGTTGCCTCGCACCTTGACCGGCGTGCCTTCGGGAATGAAAATGATCGTGCCCTTGCGGACAGACTTATCGTTGATGCTTCCCACTCCCGACAGGCAGAACGCAATGACCGGCCCCTTGGTCCTGGGAAGCGACAGGCTGCCCTCGTCGGCCAGCTCCATCTTCCAGACTTCAAACTCGTCAAACTCGGGCCTGTACAGCCAGAGGCCGCGAGCGACCTCGCGGCCTTGCATCACAGGACATGCTCCCTGCGCGTAGGTCAGCGAGCTGCAGAGCGCGTTGACGTCCTTGAACTTGGGCGTCAGCCCTGCCCGGATGACGTTGTCAGAGGTCGCCTGAAACGTTCCGAATGAGAGAGAGAGAGTGAGTGAGTGAGTGAGTGAGTGAAAGTGAGGGAGAGAATCAAAATCAGAGAGGGAGACAAAAGGCCGTACCATGCACTCGACGAGCTCGCCGGCCAAGTACGCGTGCGGCTCGTTGGCGCCGAGCGCGATGGCCTCACCGCTCTCGAGGCAGACGTAGTTCAGCAGGTAGGAGGAGAGCACGCCGATATCGAGCGGATATTCGTCCTGTAACCGCAGGACCAGTCGCTCGCGGGGCGTGAGCTCGCGCTCGGCGCGAGACAGCCGGTCGACGAGGCTCTGGACCACCGTCGACGCAGTGTCCTGGTCCACGGTCATCAGCGATGTGAACAGCTCCTTCAGCACCCGCTTCTTCTCCGCTTCATGGTCCGCGGGCACGGCCAGATACCGGTCCACCACGTCCTGCCCGCAGCACGTGGCCAGCTCGGGCACGTCGCGGAGCGTCGACTCCAGCTCAGACACGGAGCAAAAGCCGCACAGCGCCTCGAAGTGGCTCAGCGCGATCGCCATCTCCGGCTTGTGGTTCGGATCTTTATATATGTCGGGCCGCTCGCGGTGAAGCTTCTCGGCGAGCGCCTTGGACGGGTGGCTCTGGATCGAGAGGGCGGTGTTGACGCTCAAGACCTTGAGCAAAAAGGGCAAATCGCCCCCCAAGACGTCTTTGAGCATCACCTGTTCCCCGTTGAGCTTCACAGAGGCGGGCCCGTTGGAGTGCGTCCCCATCCAGAGCTCGGCAAACGGCTTGGTCGCGTCGACTTCGTCTCCGCGTGAGGCCAGAAGTTTGGCGATCTTGCTCTCGTCCGCACTGCGCCCCCAAGCGTAATGCTGCACCACACCTTGTAATTCATACAGGTTTGGAGCATCCAGGGAGGCCCTCGACCTCCGCGGGTGGTCGACTGAGGCCGTTCCCCTTCTTTCAATTCTGCCCTCCATGAGTTCCTCCAAATCGCTGGTCGTGGAGTGTCTGGAGAGTGTAACAGATGCCATGGTTCAGAATATACGATCAATTCGACATGATGACGCCCGGACGAGGCGATCACACGCACAGAAATTCGGAACGTTGTGTGCGACCGGGGTTGACTCTCGCCTACGTGGGAAATTTTTCACTGCTCACTCGGTCCCCCCGCCAGGACGCACCTCGAACTCCGCGCTCAGTCCCTCGAACGCCGTCACCTCGCCCAGCAGGTTCTTGCTCGATCCCAGGTAACGCACCCGGTAGAGTCCGCTCGCCCCCTCGGCCGGGATGGTCCACTCGACGCCTGCATACGAGTACGGCGACAGCGAGACGGTCCGGTACCACCGGAACTTGGTGCACCAGTCGGCGTCGGTGTGCACCACGACCCAATGGGAGCTCTTGCTGCGGAGGTCGCGCCATCGGCCGACCAGGCCGACCACGTCCACCGCGGCCGCAGCGTCGACCAGGCGCAGCACCTGCTGCCCGAGGCGCGCGAGGAACGAGGTCGCCGGTCGCTCCGTCTCCCCGCGGTCGACCACCAGTCGCTCCACCTGTACGTACGTTCCCTCCGCTTTGAAGTCGTTGCGGGGACTGGCTGCGTGGAACTCGACCTCCACGGTCTCGCCAGGCAGGTAGCTCTTCTGAGGCACGTCGCGCGACGGGTCCCCGAAGCGTCTGCCGAAGGGCACCGCGTCCACGACGACGCCCGGGACCAGGGACCATTGCGCGTCCAGCATGTCAGGCGGCGAGGGGCCCTTGTCGCTGCACCCCCGGTCGTCGGCGCCGGCAGCGTCGGCAGCGCCGGCAGCGTCGGCAGCGTCGGCAGCGTCAGCGCCGCGCCCGACCATGCAGTCGGCAAGCCGGCCAAACTCCTGGATATAGGCGTCCAATGTGTGGGGTCCGAACAGCGTGAATCCTCCTTCGTAGCGCTGCTCCTGGTACTCCTCAAACGTCGTGACGTACGACGAGTACGTGTTGCTCAGGCCGCCGATGACCATGTGGAGCCGGCTCGACGCGCCCCAGGCCTCTTCCACCTTGTCGCGGACGGATCGAAGCAGTCGGCGCCCGGACATTGTCGTCAGCTCTCCCGGAACGGCCAGGATGACAAAGTTGCCGATCCGGACGATGCTAATCTCGACGACGGACGGCGCCCACTCGTACGGGTAGTGCATTTCGCCGACGTCCAGGAGGATGGGCTTGGGCGCGTGACAATTCTCTTGCTCGGCGGTCGGCTTTGTGATGAAGTTCCGCACCAGCCTCCAGAAGGCCGAGCCGTGCGTGTCCGACTGCTGAAAGTCGAAGGCTCCCGGCCCGTCGGTGGTGCCGGCCGCGAACGAAAAGCCCATGGCCGGCTTGCACGTCTTGCCGGCGCGCGTCTTGGACGAGGAACGCACGGTGACGTTGCTCATGTCCAGGTAGACGTGCATGCTCTCGATGGCGCCCGACACGGGCTGCAGGGTCCCCCAGTCGGTGTCGCCGACAGCCTTGCCCTTGTCGTTGAACAGCCGGACGGCCGCGTCGCGCTGCTTTTCAGCGATGATACGCGTGCTCTCAAGGTGGTCGGGCCAGCCGGGGCCCCGGCCGATGCACTGCTGGACGCGGCCGTCGCAGGTGCTGTGGACCGCATCGCACGGCAGGCCAGTGTCCATGCAGAAGGCTCCGAGCGTGTTGGGAGAGGTGTCTCCCACGTTGGCCTGGCAGAAGGCCGCTACAAAGCCGTCTTCCATGTCGCGCTCCATGAAGAGCGACGCGGCACCCTTGTTGTCGCCGTTGATCAGCCTGTTGGTGTTGTTCATGCTGGTCCCGTGCACCGGAAACCACGAGAACGCGCCGATCCCGCGGCCCTCGTCGTCTTCGATCCGCAGCAGCGTCATATCCTTGTCCACGTCGTCTTCGTACAGCGCGCGCTCGGCCTCGGGATTCTTCACGTAGGCCGTCGGGCTCCGGTTGACGTTGGCCCCTTCGACGCGGGTCTTGCCCGCCCAGAGGCGCCCGGGGGCGAGGCCGTCGTGGGCCCGGGCGATCGAAAGGACGATCCCGTCCACGAGCGCGTCAAAGGTCTCCTGGACAAATCCGAGGCCGGTGATGTCGTAGATGAGGTACTGCAGGTAGCCCGCCGGGCCCGAGTGGGTGTGCGTTCCCGACAGGACGACGTTGTCCGCCGTGTACGTGTCGCCGTACATGGCCCGCAGGCGATCGATCACCGTAAACGTGACCGCCTGCGAAGCCATGCACGCGTCCAGGTTGACAAACACGACCCTGCTGCTGTCGGTGGTCATGGTGGTGGTGGTGGCAGTATCGGCGACGATGACGCTCCGTGCGTAGAGCCGGGTGTGAAGTCCCCCCGCAATCTGCTCGGGATTGGCGTATCCCATCATCTGCACGTCGGTGATCGGTCCGGTGATGTCCGCCTTGCCCACGCCCACCAGGTACTGGTGGTGATGCGTCTTGCCGTGGCCACCACCGTGGTGGTCGTGGCGTTTCGCGTGCGAGACCAACACCAGGAGCTCAAGCAACGCCAGGAGCGGCGCGAGGGCTCCCCACGACCACGACGGCCGTCCCGGCCGTCGTCGCCCGGTGGAGGTCATCAGGGTTTGGTTTCGAATTTCCCACCCACGTCGTCGCGTATCTCCCCTCCCAGTTTTCGGTTCCGCGCCGCGCTCAGAATCTATGGGTGTATGGATGACTTTGCTCGTGTGGCGTGCGGAGGCAGAGGACTTGCTGAGAAAAAAAAGGCTTATCATACTGGTCGTTCACGAACTCCCAGGAACACTCTGCCGCAGAGCCGCCAGTTCCCGCAGGATGTCCTCGCGGCTCATCCGCACCCCCTGGTCGTCGCTGACAGACAGGTCGATGGCCGGTCTGCTGTTCCGCTTCCCTTGCGTCTTCATGGAGATCTTCTTGGTGGACACAGTGACCGTGACCCGCTGGACGGCGGACGTCAGCTTGTCGATCAGCGCCCGGAGCTCCTCCTCTGACAGGTCGTCGACCATGTATCCCTGGAGCTGCTCGTTCTGATCCTCGACTCGCTTGAGTTCCTTCTTGAGGTTGTCGTTCTCGACAGTCAGGTCGTGCAGGTGTTCGGCGATGTCGTCGTTGTGCCCGGCGAGCGTCTTCTGGACCGCGCTCTGCTGCGCCAGCTTCTCTCCCTTGCGTTGCAGCGCCGAGATGGCCGAGAGCACCTTTGACTCGAGATTCATCACCTTTTCGACGATATTGGGGTCGGCGAGCCGCAGCTTGGTCGCGTTGCTGCCGGCTTGCTGGGCCCCGTCTGCCCCGGCGACGCCGGCCATGCCGTCCAGGGAGCTCAGGTCACCGCCGATGGACGAGTAGTCGCCGCCCAGGACTGCCTCCATGTCGATCTGATCCGCGTCGATTCCGCGTCCCTGGGCGACCAGGACCTTCATCGCGTCCAGGGCGTTGGCCAGGATGGTGTTCCACTCGTCCTGCTGCTCGAGCTTCTCGTTCAGAAACTCACGCTCCGCGTAAAAGGCCGACATGGTGACCTCGTAATCCTCCTTGTCCTCGTAGTCCATATCCTGCACGCCAAAGCCCCCGCCGCCGCCCTTGAGCCTCCGGATCTCGTTGTTGAGGAGGACGAGGACGTCCCGCAGCTTCTCTGCCTCCTTGGAGCTCTCGTCCTCGCCGATCGTGCCCTCTGCCCGCATCCGCTGCTGCATAATCTCCACAGAATCGTTCACCTTCATCAGCGCCTCGTGCAGCTCCTCGACCCGCTCCGCCAGCCGCAGCCGCTCGTGCTCCCCCTCGACCATGGCCGCGTGCTCCTCCTCTATCTTCTCCCGCAACGACATGATCTCCACCGACGTCGCCTCGCTCGGCATCGCCCGCTCCTCCGCGCCCACACCGCCAGAGCTCTTATCTTTAAGCGCCAGCTCGAGCTGCCGCCGCAGCAGCCCAATCTCCTGTTGGTACTTGGCCACCAGCGCCGCCTGATCCATAATCTCGTTCCTCTTCGCCTCGATCGTAATCGTCTTGGCCCTGCTCGCGAACTTGAGCGTATTGTGCGTCTCCTCCGCCTGCGTCGACGCCGGCGTGATGGTGCACACCACCGCGATCCGGGCCCCGTTGCCCGACAGTGAGTTGGACAGGATCCGCGTCAGCTTGGAATCGCGGAACGGAATATGCTGCGCCCCGCCATCACTCAGCTTATGAATCACCGTCCCCAGCGTCAGCAGACTCTTGTTAATATACGACCCCTCCACCCGCTGGTTCTTATTCACCTCTGCCTTGGCACTCTCGCTCCCGGCCAGGTCCACCATCGTCAGACTCGACACCGTCCTCGCCGCCGCCGTCTTCATCGGATCCTTCATAAACTCGGGCCGATCAGACGCCTCGATCGTAATCTTAATCACCGTATGCGACCTCGACGACCCTTCGTTGAACGCCGTCGCCCCAATCTTCCTGTGCTCATTCCCCAACGCAATCACCTCCAGCGCCTCCTCCACGCTCCCAATCCGCTCCTCCCGCAGATTCTCCACGACCACCTGCCGCATCCCGGCCTGTGCCCCTCCCGCCTTCTGCTCCTCCCGCAGCCGCAGGTTTGTATTCCCCGGATCCAGCAGATCGTTCACCACCTCGTTGTAAATCTCGATCATCGACACCGACACGTTGAAGATCTTCGACCGCTCCCCCGCCGAAACATGCTCAAACAGGTCCGACACAGCATGCGGCACAATCCCAGGCGTCTCCTCGTCCCCCATCATCGTATGCGTCTTCCCCGACGACGTCACCCCATACGCAAAGATCGTCCCGTTCAACCCACCCAACACCGACGTCTTCACAATAGACGCCCCCACCGTATCATACACCGCATCGTTCTGAGTATACGCCGGAAACACGTGATCATACGCAAACTTGACGTCCATTGCCGAGGCTTCCCCCTCGGCCGACGACACGATGCCCACCGAGTTGCCCTGGCAACGCCATACCTCCCTGTCCCCCCGACCAATCTCCTTCGCACTCAGCGGTCTGAAGCGAACCGCCACGCAGATGGCGTCCTTCGACGACCGACCGTCGGGAGAGAAATCCAGCGAACGACGAACCATCGGGACGGAGCAAGCGATGATCTGAGTCTTGTTCTTCTGGAAGAGCCGATGACGACGGTTCGTCTTCGTGTATCCTCGGTCCGATGACGACGGTGAATGAACTGACCACGTGACGATACAAGTACGTATGAATTTGTGTGTATCGACGACGCGGTCGCGGCTTTTGCTCGAAAAGCCAGCCGGGTCATGGATCATCGGTGACCGAACGAACACAGTCGGGCGGAAGTTGATGGATTTTTTCTTCGTATAAGTACGCATCAACGTGTAGACGTAGAGTAGTCTTCTGTACGGTCTGTCTGCGGTCTGCGGGAGAACCAGGCGAACCAGACACGGCTTTGGTGCGCTAAAAAACTGAATTCAGGGTTCCAGAAATCAGAATGGCGGACACGACCAACACGTCGCCTTCGATTAAGTCGTTGTTCAAGAACGTCGTGAGGTACGTCGGTCTTTGGGTTTTCGTGCGTGCCCATCACCCTGGACGGTACCCAGACCCCCAGGGTACCGGACGATACCGGACGATACCGGACTCACAGAAATGGGTTCGCTCGTTTGCTCGTTTGCTCGTTCGCTCGCACGTAGGCAAATTCATCCGGATCTCTTTCAGCAGTTTCAGTTCGAGCGGGCCCGGAATGCGGCGTCGTTGGCCAAGCTCAACTCGTACGTCGAGTGTCTGGGGAGCGAGGATGGCGTCGAGGTGGAGCTCGAGTTTTTCGTCAAGGTGACGCCCAAGGGTGCGAATGGCGAATTGAATGCGTCATCGAATGAATCCTCGAGTAGCTCGAGTACCGGTGGTCATCATCGTGGGGTGATTTCGAAGCATACGCAGGAGTTTTCGAGGGTGGTTGTGTCGCTCAAGCCGCGGTCGACGACGCCGTTGTCGCCGTTGTTTCTGGCGTTTGGTCTGATCAGTCCGTCTGAGGCGGATGAGGTGGATGCATCCTTCATTGCGCAGTCGGGGGAGGATCGGGGTGGGCGGGATAATACGGATCTGGTTGCGTTTCTGCGGCAGGTGCTGGCAGAGGCGTCGAACATGGCAGAGGCGTATAATCAGATCAAGCAGGAGAATAATGCGCTGCGAGAGGCGTTGGAGCGGGAGTATGGAATTGAGCGGATTGACCTGGGTGGGGAGAGCTATGTGACCAGCAATAACCAGCAGGTGCACCGGGAGTGTCTGGAGAATTTCCAAACCGCAATGGGGGGGGTGGGCGGGGTAGACAAGGTAAAGGTGTCGGAGAAACTGTCGGGGCTGTCGGTTCGGTTGTATCATCCGAACTTTCTGCCTGCGGTGAATTCGGCGCTGCAGGAGGAGGATGGGACGTTTCGGATGCGGAATGTGTTGATGGAGTCGCACGTCGGGGAGAATGGGACGGTGCATCTGGTGGCTGGGGTGGAGGAGTTACGGCGGGCGATGGGAAAGTTGGATTTTGAGCGGGCGAGTGTGTTTTCGAGGGTGGAGGCGTACTGGTTCGGTCGCAGTCGGGTGCTGGCGGATGAGTTGGGGGAGCTGCTGCGGGTCGAGCGGGTGTGGTACAATTCGTTGGGGAGCGGGGAGCTGAAGGACTTTGTGGTGTGGGCTGGGGAGATGTATGAGTATGTGCGAGGGGTGAATGCCAGCGGTGCGAACGGGGCGAACGGTGGGGGGCTGGCGCTGGATCGGGATTTCTCGTTCAGTATTCTGGTGGGGAGCTCGGCGGGCGGGGCAGGCGGGGAGGGGAGCGAGCCTATCACGTACATTCCGAGTTCGCGGCTGCTGACGGTCACGACTGAGTGTAGTCCGAAGATGCTCGTTGAGTTCTTGCGGAGCGAGGAGGCGCTCGAGGCGTCAGAGGCGTCGGATGATACGACGAGCGATTCGTACTTTGAGGAGCAGGCGCTCGAGCTGGCCAGGGAGGCGCTCGGGGCGAAACGGCTGCTGAGGATCATGGCGAGTTACGAGACGGGGGCGGTGATGGAGGCGTGTGGGCGTCTGATCGAGGTCGGGGAGCGGCTGGCGGGGCTCGACCTGTCCAACGTCGAGCTGGCCATCGACAACCAGTACGATCTCTGGGATTCTGGGATCATTTCGGTGCCGTACGATTTCCGCGTCGAGGATGTGGAGGAGCGTATTCGTGGACTGCTGGGGGAGAACGGGAACGGGAACGGCGCTGCAAACGCGTTTGGGGCGGCGAGGCGGCCACTGGGGCCGATGCGCGTGCGGCCGAGGGTTTGGGGCCGGGGAGTGGGACGAGGGGTGGTTGCGGGGCGTCCCGTGCGTCTGGTGCGGTGATCGTGATCGTGCCAAGCACGGTCATGCTGGGAGGCGACGACGACGATGATGACACCAAATGAATGTAATGCATGAACTTGGGTCTTGAATCAAATATATCAGATGCTCAGATGATGCTCATCATCAGGAAAGGTCGAAGGAGTTTTGTCCCTCGCGGATGCTGAACAGGAGACGGTCTCGGAGGACGTCCTTGGCGGAATAGGGCGGCAACTTGAGGTAGTTGGCGCACGTCATGACGCTCGGCAGATCTTTGTCGGCATACATCGCCACAAGCTGGTCCCTCGTCTTGGGGGACAGCGGCTCGGCGTCGGCGTTGGCTGGTGGCATCGGCACGTCGGGGTTTTTGCGCACGACCGTGAACCTCGGCTTGAGCGCGGACCACCCGCCGGCGGGCAAGCGCGGGGCGCCCGTGACGAACTTCAGGAACCGACGCTTGTCGACGGGGTCCAGGTTGGACAAGACGTCGATCAGCGCGACCACCGGGGGCGAGGACGACATGTACCCGTGATCGCACTTGATGGCAGCCGCCAGCGACTCGGGCGTCCAGGTCTCCTTGGCATCACCGCAGAGGATGGCCTCGATCTCGTCCTCGTAGAAAATCCGCAGCTGCTCCAGCGGGAAAATTCCGTTGAACCCCTCGCGGAAGGCGGCCATCTGGTCGCGAACGCCCGAGTCGAGGAGCGCGTCGTAGACGCCCTGCACGTACTCGGCGGCGTTCTGCGATGTGATGGTCACGTCTGCACCTCCGGGGCACAGCTCGTACGTGTCGTCGCCGGGAAGCACGAAAGACAGGCACAGGTCGTCGATGGGCACGCCCTTGAGCGTCACCGTGCCGGTGGTGGAGGCCGCGGCTGACGTGACTGCGTGCTGGATCTCCGAGAGGGTCTTTTGGACGTCGGGATCGATGTCCTGCAAGTCTTCGCGGTCCAGAGATCCCGGACCGAGCAGGGAGAGCTTGTAGAACGGCCTCGACAGCGGGATGTCCAGCAGGCGGCCGTCCTGGATGGCCTTGGCGGCGGCCTGTCCCAGCAGCTTGAAGTTGTTCTTCAGGGCGGCGCTCGCCGTGCCGAGCGGCACCGGCCTGGGAAAGAGGCCAAACCGACACGAGATGAGCTCCTTGGTCTTCTTGGTGACGGGGAGCTCGCCGGCCTTGGGGCCCGGGAGGGAGTCTCCGCTCTTGTTGTTGGCGGCGGTGGCGGCCGTGGACGTGGCATCCGCGTCCCTCCACATGCCGAGGTCGCGCCGCTGAAACTCCATGGACAGCAGGGTGTAGAACTCGAGCGTCGGACCAAGCCCCGAGCCGGCCTCGTTGTAAAACTCGACCTCGAGCCTCGACTTGGCGTCCGCGTACCGCTCGAACACCTTTCTGGAAGACTCCAAGACATGTGTCCGGGAGATTCGCACCTTTTGGCGCGCGATCCGGGGGGCCCGGAAGGGCAGGTCGCCGGTCAGGCCCTGGCCTGCATTGGCCGTCGCCCCGCTGGCGTCCTCGAGCATGGCCAGTGTGGTCCGGCCGAGTCCAAAGGCATGGTAGCGGAAGTACATTCGCCTGGACTCGTACGAGAACAGGAATTTCGCCAGGTACGGCAGCCTGGAGCACCAGTCGGGCAGCGTGCGGGAGCAGACCAGGAGCGGGTCCTTCATCTGCTTGGTCAGCTTGGAGCAGATCTTCGAGTTGACCAGAAGCGGCCTGTACTCTGAAGAGGCACCCTTGGTCTCCTCGAAGACCTGGAGCACGCGTACGGCGTAATAGACCTGGCAATCGACCGGCACGTCGGCACGATCGGCGCTACCGGTCGGGGGGCACAGGACGTCCTTCAGCGACGCTGCGACGGACGCATCAGACGCACCAGAAGCGTCGGTGTCCATTGGCACGGCGCCACGGCCGTTGTCGCCACCGTTGGCCGTTCCGAAGCACACGCGTATGTCGATCTGGTGCGTCTCCTGCCAGACCCGCGCCAGGTCCGAGTCCGAGTTTGCGGGCAGGCCCGTGAGGTTCTTCGCGTGGAGCACACGCAGCAGCGTGTCGGACGTGTCGAGTTCCTTTCCATCCAGGTAGAGTTTGATGGAAAAGTTGCTGTCGTCCCTGGCACTGGCGTTGCGGTCGGTGCGCTGGGCGTCGGCCCTGGGGGCATCGATGGCCGCCGCATCGCCGGCGTCACCCTCGACCATGTCGATGTCCTCGTCTTCGCCCTCACTGTCGAGGAGCTCCTCGAGAACCTCCATGTCGTCGTCGGAGTACTCTTCCGAGTCGTACGAGTCATCGGAAGACTTCGGCAACGCCTGTTTCTTCTCGTCGTCGACCTTCTGCTCGAGCTTGCTGCCCCCCATACCGGCGGGGGGAGCCAGTTGCTTGGCCCTGGAGCGTGTGACGACCTCCTTCCCTTTGTTGGTCCCCTTGTTGGTCCCCTTGCTCCCATCGATCGCAACATTCGCGTCGTTCGCACCCTTTGCGTTTCGATCGAAATGATCGTCTCCGGCTGCCTTCTTGAGCTGCTCGGTCAGCTTGGGGGTGAGCAGTCGGGCAATCTTCGGCTTCAAGTACCCCTGGGTCTGCGCGACGGTCGCCAGGGGCTCGATCAGGATGGCCGTCCCGCTGAGTCGGTCGCGCAGGGCCTCGTCCATGCACCGAAGCTTGATCCGCAGCGGCGTGCCGAGCGCTTTCAGTCCGTTGACAAATGGATCGCCCTCCCGATCGTCCTCCGGCCCGTCCAAGCCGACAGCCCTCCCGCTAAGCCCGAGGTTGCTGAGCAACATCGACTGGAAGCTGGGCATGGCGTGTGTCATCGACTTGATCACCTGCAAGTGCTCGCTGTTCATCAGAATCTCTTGGACGGTGTCGATCACTCGCTCTGTCGCCTCGGGAGATCCCAGGAGCGCCAGGAAGCTGTTCTTTCTGGCCTGGCAGGTGGCACCCACAGCACCCGCCGGAGCACCGGCCGTGCCACCAGCAGCGCCGTTCGATCCGCCAGTCAGGTACGCGTGCACGTCCTCGAGGATACCCGATGCGTTGATCTCGTACGAAGACACGGCGCGATCCAGGACGAGCTTGACGAACCCGCCCATGGCGGCCAGGACGCGCTCGTCATCGTCTGGGGCCGCCGCGACAGACTCGCGCAGCGTCCGCAGGGCCAGCATGCCTTCCGTCTCGTCATCACCGGAGACGCCACCCTTTCTCACGTTCTCGCCGAAAGAGCAGCTCAGGACCCGGTCGGCGAACCACACGTACGCCGCCGACAAGTCCCGCTCGGCCTGGCCGAGTGCAAGGAACGTCTCCTTGGTCTTCCTCACCTCGTGCATGATCCCCTCGCGCAGCAGGACCTTCTTCAGATCAGGTTCCTTCTGGAGCATAATCGCCACGAACTTCAGGCTGCTCAAAGGCCACGCGTGGTTGGACGACTGGAGGAGCCGGATCACAAAGACCGACACGGGGAGCTCGGCAACCAGCTTGGTCAGGCACGCCGGGGACGCGTAGAAAAGGATCTTGTCGACAACAGACAGCACCCCCATCTTCGAGTCCCGGGACAGCGTCGCGAACTCCAGGTGGAGCAGGGCGTCCAGCAGCACGGGCGCGACGGCGTCCAGGCGGCTCTTGCTCGTCTCGGCGACGTCGATGACCTCGATGACCTCGACAGGCTCGACAGACTCGGTGGTTTCGGTGACCTGGGGAGCCTCGCCCTCGGCCTCGGCGGCGGGTCCGCTGCTCCCTTGATCGAGGAGCTCGGACCGCATCGACTCGAGGTTCTTTGGGCCGGCCGCGTCGCGAACCACCAGGCCCTCTGCCTCGAGGGTTTTCATTTCCCGCTTGGTCTTGGACCGGTCAAAGACGCGGAGATCCGACGCGAGCACCGTCGGCAGCATGTTATCGACCAGCGACAGGAGGACGAACATCTCGTCCTGGTTGCGCGGCTTGAGGTCCTTGAGCGACCCCATCACCCCGCCCACGCTTGCGGCCTGGGCCTTAGTCGACAGGAGCGCCAGGATATTGGCCACGACGCACGGCGCTTGTTGGTCCAGCAGCCTCTTCGGAAGCTCGACGGATGTCGACGTGTACGTCGACACGAACCGCGCCAAGGCGTAGAACACACACGGCTTGATGGTGACATTGGTGCCACCGACGGCCACCAGGCGCCCGAGGACCATCTGCATGCAGTCGATGTCGATTACGGACTCGACCGGGACTTGCGCGAGACTGCAGCTCTTGGCGACAGACGTCAGAGCCTGAAAGGCGGAAAGGGCGATCTTGTTGTCCGAGGACGTGGTCAGCTGGAGGAGGCCGGGGATGGACGCTCGGAACAACGAGGTGAGCGCTTCCAGGGCGCTGTCCTTGTTGCCGGGGATATGGTGCCCGTCGCCGGATGTCATGGCGCGGCAGACGTTCGCAGCGGTGGCAACGGCGATCCGCTGCATGCCGACCTGGAAAAAGTCGATGAACGACAGGACGGCGTCCAGGACGTTCCCGTGGCTGGTGTCCAGCAGCAGGCTGGGGTAGCTCTCGCTTATTTTCCCCAGCGCCTGAATGCTTTGCTCGGCGAGATCGATGTACTCGATGCTGAGAAGCTTCTCGCAGAACACGCCGACGCCCCCGTACTGGCTTACGAGCCTCGCTGACGGCGGGTAGACGTCGAGGAGGAGGGTGACGACCCTGGCGGCCAGCAGCATCACGTCCGGGTTGTCACTCTCCTGCAGCTCCTCGAGGAGCAGGGGAACGACGCGATCGGTCGGAAACGACATTATCGACTCCTCGGACGCGATCGAGACGTGCTCGCAGAGCTCCGAGAGGCCCGTGAGCTGCTCGCTTGGGTTGCCGCTGTTCTCTATCATGTCGATCAGAGCGTTGATCTTCTCGCGCTGACGAGAGGAGGAACCATGGGAGAACGAGAACCCATGCGGGTGGTATGATCCCGGGTTCTGGACGAGGGAACGGAGGACGGCCTCGATCGACGGCGGGGGGTCGTGGTGAGCCGGGCCGGCTCCCGCTCCGGCCGAAACTCCCCGGTCTCCACCGTGTACCCCGTCTCCGTCGTTCGAGTCCAAGTTCTCGGTCGTCTTGCCTTTCTTCTTCCCCTCGGCCATGTGTCTTTTCGAGGCCTTCTTCGCTTGCGCCTTGCTCGTGTTCTTGTTGCTCTTGCTCTTGCTCTTCTTCACGTTGCTCGGTTGAGGCTTGGACGCTGCTGGTGCGTCAGGCGGACGGCTTTCGGAATGTTCTTGGTTCGAACGATTTTCAGTCTCAGCCGGCTTCGCTCTGGAGCGCTTTCTGCTCTTACTCGGTGGCATGACTTGCGTGGTATGACATGAGGGTATACAGCCCACGGAAATGGCCCACAGATCGAATATTGTGGAGTTTCGCTTCAACACGTGACCACCGGAAGTAAAGAAGTGGCCTCGAACTTTCTCCCCGCAAAACGAAAAGATTCTTTCCTTCCGTCGAGGCGTCGCTCAGTGTATGCTCTACTAATTTGCGTTTGTGCGAGGGAGCGTTATATCGTGCGTGATGGCGAAGCGCAAGAACACAACCCAATCAGATCCAGAGCTCGCGGCGGAGACGGAGGCCGAGCGGGAGAAAGAAGAGGAGCCAGCGCCGACCAAGGTGCAGAAGGTTGATGGTCGAGGGAGACAGCTGCCGCGACACATGCAGCCAAACGAAGAGAAGTGGAACGCCCGGCTGGAGGTGTGCAAGCAGTGGAAGCAGACGAAGGGACGGTTTCCGAAGCAGAACAGCAGGGACAAGAAGGAGCAGAGCTTGTACGATTGGCTGAAGAGCTTCAGGCTCGGCGGTCGCGACTGGACCCAGGCTCGCTGGGAGAAGCTAAATGAGGCGTTCAAGGAGGGTTGGGAGAAGGAGTGCTTCCCCAACCTGGCGGCCGGAACGTGGCGTTTCGGGGCCGGTCACCCAGCCAACCAGAGGGATGAGGCCCAGTGGGACGCGACTCTGGAGGCCGTGAAGCAGTTTAAGCGGACGCACGGCGGCAGGTTCCCGAGGGGGAGCGGCGGCGACGAGAACGAGAGGAGGCTTTACAACTGGCTGTACGCCAACACGGACACCACCAACCACATCTACACCCACGAGCGCGCCAGGAAGCTTGTCGCCGCCTTCAACGACCGCTGGCAGTCCGAGTGCTTCCCCAAGTCCATCTACGCCTGGTAATGTAATGTAAAACACGCACCAGATCACCAAACCGAGGCCCTTTGCCACCTCCCAGACGCGCCCTCCGCGCGGCGCGGAACAGGCGGCGATTCAGGGCCCGACCACAGAGCGCACGAAACGACTCACATTTCAACCAAACTCAAACCATGACCATGTTAAGTTCATCAGACCATTATTCAGAGCTTTGACGAACGTGCCCTCCAGCGATCGTGCGATCGGACGACATCGATCGCGGCGATCTCGCGGGTGCGCGTGACGCCCTGAACGTCCCCGACTATCGCGCTGTTGCCTCTCCAGGCCTTGACATCACGATATATCCCGTAAATAGCGATCTTGAACACCCGACGACACCTGACGCAGCGATCTTTGGAGGGCCCCTCGATCGTCGCACGGACGGCGCTCGTTCGCGCGTCGCACAGACGGGTTCCCCTCGGAAGGTAGCATGCAGATAGTGCAAATACGTATAAGATTCACATATTACGACCATAGAAGCAGACCAGTCGCGAGGCGGCCGCGACGGGGTAGCGATCTTCCGCCCGGCGATCGGTCGTCGGGCCCCTTGTAGTCGCGTCGAAGCGATGCTGCTTGTTGTTTTTTTTGAGCAAATGATCTTCTAGAGGATATTGAAGTCCTATGACACGGCGTGCTGGCTCATCAGATCCCTTCGCGAGCCGCAAAATGAGATCGCGATCCGATCACGTGCGTCGCGCTCCGAACGGGCGCCGTCGGCTGCACGATCGCCCTTTAAACGGCATCCCTATGTCCTAAGTACGATTAAGGAACAGATGTCGATCGTCCGCTGGTCTGCATGCGGTGCCTGGCCTTCGAAAGGGGTCCCTTTCGTAGATCGATCGTGCGCTCGACAGGCCCGATTGATGCAGGTGGAGAGTCACAGGCTCGTCATGCTGGATACTGACGATATTAAAAATACTCCACACAAGATCGGCGTGACCGCTAGCCCATTCATGCGTCCGACTAGCGCGGACGATCGACCGAAATCAGGAGGCCGGCCTCGCCGGTCGACAACGCCGGGCATGGTCGCCAGGACATTATCGCGATATCAGCATAGGATTGAGAGACTGTGCGAGCAACGGCGATCTTCTTCGGGGCGTCGTCGAGCGTGGGCCGCCCGACTCGAGAAGTCGGGGCTACCGTCGATCGTGCGGTTCGAGGACGATTCTGGAGGTTTCGTCGACTCGTATGCTACTGAGTTACATATTTAGAGAGATTGGTGGAGTTTGACGAGAAGGGGTGGCGAAATGGTGTTGGGTCGGCGTATCGGTCGATGCGGGTGTGCAGCCTCGATCCGCCCGACGTCGTGCTCGCTGCCCGCGCCCTGCCGAGTCGGTCCCTACCGAGTCGACCCACCAAAGAGCCAGTTATACGCAAGGCGGGGCACCGCATACAAGACCGCCGCCTTGACGTGACTGGTGAATGCCTCGCTGGTCGCCTCGACGATGGGCTTGATCGCGAGCGATACCGGAATCGATTGGACGTCGGCGACCACATCGACGCTGTTTTCGAGAGTGATGCGCATCGGCGTCGATGGCGATGGCGTCGATGGCGATGGCGTCGATGGCGTCGATGGCGACGACCGGGCTCTACCCCACAGTCGCCACAGTTGGCCGAAGTACTTCACGCTATCGTCATCGACACGTCCAAAGTCCAGATTGAAGCCGCGAACCGATATTGACCTGTCGGTCAGACTCGTGTTTGCTCGGCCAACGCGCAACTTCGGGTCGTGTCTGTTCCTTCTCGTGCCCCCACGCAGGAGCAGCAACTCGTGCCAGCCAATCGACCGATCCCAGTCTTGGCCGCCAAAACCGACTTTTAGTGCCGTTGTTCTCATCGTTGCAGCGAAGACCTCGTCGTCGTCGTTTTCATCGTCGATACCGCCGTCGCTCTTGCCAACCCGCTCGTCGGCGCCCCGACCCTTGATCGTCACCGACGTCCAGCCGTGATGCCCGACGATGACAGTGAGCTCGTCGACAGGGGCGCGAGCAGGGGCGGGGCCGGGACCAGAATCATTCACGCCGTTCACGCCGACATCCACGTCCACGCCGCCGACGCCACCCCCGCGGTCGAAGCTCGCGACCGTCGACCCGGCCGTTTCGAGGCTCACGGGGGCGGTGCGATGCGCGCATTCCCCGTCCGTGAGATGGAAACGCAAGAACGGCAGCCTTCCTCCGGCGATCGACAGACCCACTTCCTCTCGCGAGCCCAACTCGACGACGCCCGTCTCGCCGACGACCGAGACGCCGCACGCCACCTCGAGCTCATTGCGCACCAGCAGTCGCGGTGTCACCGTCACGTCCAGCCTGTTGTACGAGGTCAGCTTGGACACGAGGATGCATTCGCCGCCTCCGACCCGCAGCTCGGTCGGCCTGCCGTTTGGGGCCGGCACAAGCAGGTCGTATCCCGCGTCCACCCAGCTCTGCACCCCGTCGTCCGACCATGGTGGTACGCCCAGCACAATCTTCACGCCTTGCACTTCGAGCTCGCACAAACGGCCGCCGCTCTCTGGAACTTCCAGCTGGACCTCGTCCCCGCGTCTGAGCTCATTGCCGTCGACCCGCGCAGCTCGTAGCAGGCTCTTCAGCGACACCGGCCGCGAAATCCACCACAGTCCCTCCTCTTCTCGGTCCTCGAACAGCGCATACCCGTCTTCCAACGTCCCAACCGAGGCGAGGACCTCCTCCTCGACCCCCACCACCCGGGAGCCTGTCCTCGTGTCCACCAACGTCACCTCCTCCTTCGCCCCGTCTCGCTCGCCCAGTCGCACCGTCAACGACCCGAATTCCAATGAAGAACTGCACGAGCCGCCACGGAGGTCTTCCTTGTCTTCCGCGTCGACCGCGTCCTCCCCGTGGCGGTGGTCACCCCCACCTGCATCATCGTCACTGCCCTGCCCGCCAAACGCCACGCCGTAAAACTCCCAGCACTTCCGTGCCACGCTCAGGTAGTCATCGACCAGCCAGACCTCCACGTCTCCGAACCGGAGCGCCCGCACCCCTCCTTCCCACGCCAGCGTCGCCTCCCCCCGCACTCGCACCATCCGCTCCCCCGCCACGTCGACCCCGGCACACCCCACCACGGTTCGCCCCGCGCCGTGCGCGACGCCGCTCGACCACAGCGTCAGCATCCCCTGGACCGTCTCCAAGCCGACGACGACGGTGCCCACCTCGATCGAAGGGGTGGGGGAGGGACCGCCGTCGGCGCTCCCACGACGCCCCTCCCCTTGGTCGTTGTCTCCGTCCCGGGCAACGAGGCCCGCCCCGAGAATCTCGTCCACCTTCACCGCACAGACGACGCTGCCCACGCGAACCCCCGTCGACCCCCATTCCAGCCCGCTCACGATGACCTCGACCCCCCGTCCGCGCAGGACCACCCCGTCCATCCACGCCGTCCCGCCCTCAGAGTCCATCCGCACCTCCAAGTCTTCACCGACGAGCTCTCCCATCGACGCTGTCGTCGCGACGGCGACCCGCTCGGCCCTCGCGACCGTCTCCCCGTCGCGCCAAAGGACGACTGCCCGCGTCAGGACCGCCCCGCCGTACGACAGCTCCCCCACGCTCGCCCCGACGTCCACGCTCCACGCGTCCTCCTTCGCCTCGCCCGAGAGCATGCTCATCACCCAGCCGAGGAGCGGGCCCGTCCCACCCTCCATGGCGAGCGTCGAGACGGCGACAGAGACCTACGTTTGTGAGTGGGTAGTGGGTAGTGGGTAGTAGAGCCAACC
>Ga0255780_10001426_pt1 | contig 22278 bp, 24 predicted proteins | sample 071ome_32_FD_179978 | JGI IMG/M metagenome (GOLD analysis project Ga0255780, IMG submission 179978) | Coastal salt marsh microbial communities from the Groves Creek Marsh, Skidaway Island, Georgia - 071405AT metaG (version 2) | ecosystem: Environmental > Aquatic > Marine > Intertidal zone >... | reverse complement strand
CCATAATGGCCTCCTGCTTAGGGTTGATGTACCAACGGATCAGACATCGATCCACTGTTTTGGCTTATCGACACACCGCCTCTATACAGCAATACCACTTTGCGTCTCCCGTAAACATTGACATCTTTCTTATCTAATGAAACGAGGAAGCGTACCGGTAAACGTTGGAGTAACTGTTTTCAGTTACTCCTTGAACGCGAACTATAGTCATGCAATATCAAATGTCAAGCAAACGCAAAGTATGTTTTGTCGACGAAATTTTTTGAAAACAAGAATAAAAATTGATCGACGACCGAAGTTAAGAAACTACGCGAACTCGTCATCAACAGACGAAAGACAGAGCCGATAAATTGTCGGATGCGCGACACGTTCGGCCCAAAAAAAAAGCAATGCAGAAAAGTGAAAAAAATGCTTAAAAATAAGCATTATTTGTTATTTTTTTATTCTGCAGTCAGGAAGGGTTTGATCAGTGACAGCGTTTGCGCCGTAGCACCGAGGTTTCGCTGAATGAGTGCTCGACCGTTTTCACCGACACTTGCCCGCAGGCTTGCATCGTCCAGCAACTGTTTCAAAACCTCTGAAAGTTCATTTTCATCTCTGACCTGAAAACCGGCTTTTTCGGCGAGCGTAAGATGGGTAATCTCCAGAAAATTTCCCATGTTGCTGCCGAATACGACGGGCACGCCAACGGCACAGGGCTCCAGAATATTGTGTCCGCCGATGCCGCGAATAGGCATCAGGCTCCCACCCACAATGGCGATATCGGCGGCAGCGTAGAGCGTGAGCAGTTCACCCATCGTGTTTGCGAGCTGCACCTCAATACTCGCGTCAAGAGCGTGTTGTGCATCGGTTCGGCGACTCATCTTGAAATCCATCTTTTCGATCAGTCGACCCACGCTCTCGAATCGTTCGGGGTGGCGCGGCGCAATGATCAGCAGGAGATCGGGGTGACTCGGTAGCAACTTGCGCAGCTCCTCCAAGAGGATCATCTCCTCCCCGTCGTGGGTACTGCCGGCTACGAGAACAGGGCGGTTGACCCCCCAATCCCGTCTGACGGCGAGCGCAACTTCGGCGACACTCGGTGGTACATCGATTTCAAATTTAGTGCTGCCGGTTAAATGAACTCTGTCTGGGCTGACACCCAGCCCCATCAGGTTTTGTTTGTCACGCTCGGATTGCGCGGCCATGACAGACACCTTCTCAAGGGTAGGTCGGATCAGGGGCAAAACAAGGCGATAACCTCGCGCGGATTTTTCGGAAAGGCGTACATTGGCCATGACGACGGCGATATCGCCGGCAAAGCATTGGGCAATAATGTTCGGCCAGATCTCGGTTTCCATCAGCACAAGCGCCTGAGGCCGAAATCGCCTTAAAAATCGGTTGATGGCAAAAGGATAGTCGTAAGGCGCGTAACGGTGCTGAACGGCAGTGCCAAAGGTATCGCGAACCCGCTGCGCTCCTGTCGGGGTCATGGTGGTGACGACAATCTCCAGGGCGGGTTGAGACTCGAGCAGATGATGGATGAGGGGTGTTGCGGCATTCACCTCGCCGACCGAGACGGCGTGCACCCAAAGCTGACACGCTTTAGCGGGCTTGCCGCCGCCGAACCGCTCGGGCCAACGATGTCGATAGGCTTTGTTTCTGATTGCGCGGATGCCCAGCCGAATGATCAACACGGGCAGCGCAAGCCACAGGAGAATCGTGTAGAGAGTTCTCGTCACCCGATGTCCAAAAGTTCGTCGGCCGTTACTTCCGAGAGCCAGTCGCGAGGTTGCAGAAAGTCCCGCACGAGCGATTCTTCGGCGCTACCCACTTCGGCCTGCCAACCGTAATGCCATCTTACCTGCGGCGGCAGTGACATCAGGATCGATTCTGTTCGGCCACCGCTTTGAAGGCCAAATAGGGTCCCGCGGTCGAAGACAAGGTTGAATTCAACGTAGCGCCCGCGTCGATAAAGCTGAAATTCTTTTTGCTTCACCGTGAACGGCGTCATGGCATGCTTTTCGACAATCGGCTCGTAAGCCGGAAGGTAGTGATTGCCTACGCTTTGCATCAGACCGAAGGCATTGTCAAAGCCGCCGTCGCTGAAGTCATCAAAGAAAAGGCCGCCGATGCCGCGCTGCTCTTTGCGATGTTTCAGATAGAAGTACTCGTCGCATGCGCTTTTAAATCGTGCGTACAGATCGTCGCCAAAAGGTGCGACGGCCGCGGCCGCGGTGCGGTGCCAGTGTCGCGCGTCGTCAACATCACCGTAGTAGGGCGTAAGGTCAAATCCACCGCCAAACCACCAGATGGATCCGCCTGGGGTTTCAGCAGAGAAAAAGCGAACATTCATGTGGGATGTGGGAATGAACGGGTTCTCCGGGTGAACCACCAGCGAAACCCCCATCGCCTCGAACGGATGCCCGGCGAGTTCCGGATGTCGAGCAGAGGCCGCGGCAGGCAACGCGCTACCGTGAACATGCGAGTAGTTAACACCTGCTTGCTCAAAGATATTACCGCCGCGAAGAATACGGGTTCGTCCCTGTCCGTTCGGTTGCTCCCACGCATCCTCCTGGAACGTCTTCTCGGCTCCGTCTAAATCGGCGAGGGCTTTGCACAATGTTTCCTGCAGCGATGTCAGGTAGGCGCTGACATCGGCGGTATGTTTGCGTTCTTTCATGAGGGTCAGCCGCGAACCGCCGCTCCGGTAGCGGCGTCTGTGATGGTGCTGGGTTCGGTTGCGTCACCAACGCGAGCGTCAACAACGTAATCAATCGTGTCGCCGAACTCCTCCTCAACAGCACGAGCGCTACGCAGCGCAGGTCGCCCGCTGCGGTTAGCGCTGGTGGAGATCAGGGCCATGCCGCTTTCCCGGCAGAGTTGGCGCACCAGCCCATGGGCGGTCACTCTGACCGCTACCGTAGCGTGTTCGCCGCGGACCCACGTGGGTACGCTCTTTTTGGCCGGCAGTAACCAGGAGTGAGGGCCTGGCCACGACGCGCGTGGGCCCGCCATAAGCGTTTCGTCCGACATCTCCACCAGGCGTCGTAACCGGTCTGCTTTATCCGCAATCACGATCAGGCCCTGGCGCCAGTGCCGATTTTTCAATCTCAGAATTCGCCTAACGGCGCTTTCATTCCATGGGTCGCAACCCAGTCCGAAACAGAACTCCGTCGGATAGGCGACAACCCCGCCGGCCCGCAGACAGGAGACAGCTTGGTCGAGAGATGAGCTCACTGGGGCTCGTCTCGCGCAATGGCGCGCCAGCCGATATCTGCGCGCCAGTCAGCGCCCGGCCAGGAGATGTGGCCCAGGGCGTCATAGGCATTGTGTTGGGCATCGGCGATGCTGTCGCCCAGCGCCGTCACACAGAGCACCCGGCCGCCGTCCGTCAGCACCCGGCTTTCGTCCAAGCGCGTTCCGGCATGGAATACCTTTGCATCTTTCAGCAGAGGATTATCGAGGCCATGAATCTCGTCTCCCCGTTGATAATCGCCCGGATAACCTTCGGCCACCATAACGACGCCGAGAGCCACTCTGGGATCCCAGTTTACTGTTTGGCTATCCAGCGTTTGGTTAATCGCGGCTTGGCACAGAGCGACTAAATCAGAGCGAAGGCGCATGAGGATCGGTTGGGTTTCTGGATCGCCGAATCGACAGTTGTATTCCAAAACCCTTGGATTGCCATCGGAATCGATCATGAGGCCGGCATAAAGAAATCCAAGGTAAGGCATGCCTTCTTCTGCGAGTCCGGCAAGCGTCGGGCGAATGATCTCTCCCATAATGCGCTCATGGAGCTCGTCGTCGACCCGAGGCGCGGGAGAGTACGCACCCATACCGCCGGTATTCGGCCCCTCATCCGCCGCGAACCTTGCTTTATGGTCCTGTGAGGTAGCGAGTGACACCACCTGGGTACCCGAGGCTATGCAGATAAAGCTTGCTTCCTCCCCTTCCAGAAACTCCTCGATCACAAGCGTTTTTCCGGCCTGGCCAAATTGATGCTTCACCAGAATCTCATCGACCGTTTCGAGCGCCTCATCGTAGGTTCGAGCAATGACCACCCCTTTGCCCGCGGCGAGTCCGTCTGCCTTAAGAACCACGGGCAGCGGATGGTTTTGAACGTAGATGCGTGCGGGCTCCGCTTCTGTAAACGCACGCCATTGCGCGGTGGGAATGCTGTGTCGGTCAAGAAAGCGTTTCGTGAAACTCTTAGAGCCTTCAAGTTGCGCTGCGGCTTGAGAGGGCCCGAAGCAGTCAAGATTGGCGCCATTGAACCGATCCACAATACCCGCGACCAGCGGAGCCTCAGGCCCGATGACCGTCAGATCCACTTGGTTATCACGCGCCATCGCTATCAGAGCGTCAATATCGGTAGCGGCGATCGGAATGTTTTTAACCTTTTTCTCTCTCGCCGTCCCGGCGTTACCGGGCGCAACGAAAACCTCTGTCACCGCGTCTGCTTGAGCAATCTTCCAGGCCAAAGCATGCTCGCGCCCGCCGTTACCGATGATTAGGACTTTCATGGCTAATGGCGAAAATGTCGCATTCCGGTAAAGACCATCGCCATGCCGTGCTCGTCTGCTGCGGCAATGACTTCATCATCGCGCTGGGAGCCCCCTGGCTGCACAACGGCAACGATGCCTGCGCTGGCTGCGGCATCAATACCGTCGCGAAACGGGAAGAAGGCATCGGATGCCATGACCGAGCCAGCCACGGTTAAGCCTTCGTCCGCTGCTTTGATTCCGGCGATTCGGGCGGAGTAGACGCGGCTCATTTGGCCGGCACCGACACCGATCGTCCGCCCGTTCGCGGCGTAAACGATGGCGTTGGATTTAACAAATTTTGCTACCGTCCAGGCGAACAGCAGATCCCGCATCTGCTCGACGCTGGGTTTTTTCTGCGTGACGATTTTTAGGTCCTGAGCCGTCACACGCCCGAGGTCCTGGTCCTGAATTAAGAGCCCCGCGCCGATACGCTTGAAATGATATTGCTCAAAAGCCTGCACATTGATTTGGGGTAGGCTCAGGACCCGGACATTGGGCTTGTCGGCCAGCGCGTTAAGTGCGGCCTGCGAGAACCCCGGCGCGATGATCACTTCGACAAATTGTTGCCGCAAAATGAGGTCGGCTGTATTGCCGTCAAGTTCGCGGTTGAAAGCGATAATCCCGCCAAACGCCGAGGTGGGGTCGGTTTCATAAGCGGCGGAATAAGCCTCCAGGAGACCGTCGCCAATCGCGACCCCACAAGGGTTGGCATGTTTCACGATCACACATGCGGGCTGTTCAAAGGCGCTGACGCACTCGAGCGCAGCGTCGGCATCAGCGACGTTGTTGAAGGAAAGCGTTTTCCCCTGCATGAATTCAGCAGAGGCAAGAGAGCCTATGGCAGGCTGTGCCTCGTGATACAAAGCGGCGGATTGGTGAGGGTTTTCCCCATAGCGCATACGTTGAATCTTTTTAAACTGAAGATTGAGCACTTCGGGAAAGCCGTCCTCGGAATCCTTTGTCAGGTAGTTGGAAATCATGCCGTCATACTCAGCGGTGTGGCTGAACGCCTTTGCGGCGAGGCGTTCGCGAGTGGCTCCCGATACACCGCCGGTTTGCTCGATTTCCTGAGCGACGCGCTCGTAATCCGTTTGATCGACGACGACCGCAACGGACGCGTGGTTCTTTGCGGCTGCGCGGATCATCGCCGGGCCACCGATATCAATATTCTCGATCGCTTCGTCACGGGTACAGCCGTCTCGGGCAATCGTCGCCGCAAAGGGGTAAAGGTTGACGACCAAAAGATCGATCGGCTGGATATCATGTTCGGCCATCTGATGATCGTCTGTCCCGCGCCGTCCCAGCAAGCCACCATGAATTTTTGGATGTAGGGTTTTTACTCGCCCGTCCATCATTTCCGGGAAGCCCGTGTAGTCCGATACCTCGAGGACCGTTAGCTGAGCGTCGCGCAGCAACTGTGCTGTGCCACCGGTGGAGAGAATCTCGATTTGGCAATGCCGCAGACGCGTCGCGAATGCGACGACCCCCGCCTTATCGGAGACGCTGATCAACGCGCGCTTGATCGGCATGGTGGGTGCAGGCTCGTTCATAGGGATTGAGTCCAAAGACAGATTGATGGGGAGGGTTTAGTTCGTCTAGTGCGGCTATGGGTCTGCCTATTTAATGCCATAGGCGTTTAATTTCTTGCGAAGCGTATTTCTATTGATGCCCAGAATTTCAGCTGCCCGCAATTGATTGCCGGCGGCATGTTCCATGACTTTTTCGAGCAGCGGCTTTTCAACTTCTGAAATCACCAGGGCATGAAGGGCATGGGTCTTTGCTCCGCCCAGATCGGCGAAATAGCTTTCCAATGATCGCCGGACACACTCCGAGAGCGGCGGGGTTTTAGTCGTGTTCATCGGTTGAGTTCTGATCTGCAAGTTGCTCGAAAAGTGCATTCAGCAGTTGATGCTGCGCACTCGGTGTCTGAGCCTCATTGAACGCCCTGCGAAACGAATCCGGGGCATTAAGTTTTTCAGCGTACCACTGGACGTGCTTTCGCGCGATACGGATCCCCTGCTCTGCCCCATAAAATTCATGCAGCGCCTTAAGGTGCCAAAGCGTGGTCTTTTGTTTTTCCATGAGATCCGGTTCGCCGGGATCCTTACCGTTATTCAGAGCCTCGTTTAATCGGGAAAGAAGCCAAGGTTGGCCTTGCGCTGCCCGCCCAATCATGACCGCGTCCGCTCCAGTTTTCTCCAGGACTGTGACGGCTTTAGCGGGTGAGTCGATATCGCCGTTTGCGATCACCGGAATGCTAACCGTGCCTTTTACCCACGCGATCGTTTCGTAGTCGATTGGGCCATGGTATCGACATTCGCGGCTTCGTCCATGCACGGTGAGGGCCTGGATTCCCGCTTGTTCGGCCATCTTCGCTATCACTGCGGCGTTTTTATTCTGTCGGTCCCAGCCGGTTCGCATCTTTAAGGTGACCGGGACGGAGACGGCTTTGACGACCGATTCCAGGATTTTTTGTACCAGCGGCTCGTCTTTCATCAGGGCAGATCCAACGAGCCGCTTGCACACTTTTTTTGTGGGACAACCAAGATTGATGTCGATAATCTGTGCGCCGCGGTCTACATTGGCTCGTGCCGCATCGGCCATGTGCTGCGGATCAGCGCCGAGCAACTGAACGCTGATGGGATCTCGTTCGCCATTGTGCGTCGTGCGCTGACGGGATTTTCGAGAGTGCTGGAGATCCGGGGAGGCACTGACCATTTCAGTGACCGCCAGAGCCGCACCGTAACTTCGCGCGAGTCGACGATAGGGTTGGTCGCTGACTCCTGCCATGGGGGCGGCGATGACGCGGCCATCGATGTCGACAGAGCCAATCGACCAGCGCGCTGACCGCGCCTCAGAGAGTGAGATTGCGGGCACTTTAGGATCTGACGGCTTGGGCGGTGAGGCCAGTGACCATCGCGTCTGCCCTTGCAAGGATGAGTGTGACAACCGCCTCTCGTTCAGGCCCGATTTTCTGGGAAGCATCGATGACGCCAAACTCACTGGGCAGGTACGTACGGCGGCCGAGCAATTGGCCTTGTGCATCATTCAAAGATATTTCTAACGCGGGATAGCTCTGGGCGTCGCGACTGCGGTTGGCAAGATGCACTCGAATGACCAGCGCGCTGGGTTGGGTGCGGTGCAGATCCATCTCACTGCGCGTTACGGTGATGGCCGGTCCGTCGAGCGATTGGGGCAGCTCGCAGCCGGTGTGACGACAGAAAAGGGCGATGTAGGGCCGCACCGCGGGCACACTCGCCAGCTCGTCAAGCAGCGTAAACCGAACCTGAACAATAAGTGCCACTATCGCTAGCGCGAGCCCTAAAGCCGGCCAGACGGAAGGTTTGGCGGGTTCTTTCTGGTGGGAACGCGGTATAGCGCCGGAGTCCTCGGCAACGCCAGCATCGTCAATGGTTTGCAACCGGGGCTCAAGTCTGCCGGTGCGAGATTCGGGAAGATCGGAGAGAGTCTCGGACACCTGCTCTTCAAATCGATCAAATGTGCTGTCGGAGACGATCATCGCTGGCGGGCTGGCCGTCGTCGCTTGTTCGTCTTTTTGTTTTTTTGGAGATGCGGGCCGATAGGGATTCGTGGGATGAGGTATCTGGTCCACCAGGTTCCAGGCGGCATTAAATGTTTTGCCACATTCGCCGCAGGCCAGCAGCCCGGCCTGCGCACTCAACTCCTCGGCGGTCACCGATCGCGTGCTATCGCAGTAACTACAACGCGTCTCGAATGTGGAGATATGAATGGCAGGCATAAGGCAGGGAGATCGTCACGGACGTTGCCCGACTAAGGCAACCCACTCCTCCTGAGAGGACACACAGAGATTGTACTGTGCGAACGCCGCACAAACCCGATCGGCCTGGGCGTTCAGAATGCCGCTCAGTATCAACGTGCCGCCCGGCGCTACGGCGTGATCGAGCGCATCCGACAGCTCGAGAATGGTGCCCGCAAGGATATTCGCGATGACGATCGGGTAACGTCTTTGCGGGTCAAGCGCGTCGGGCGCCAGAACGGTTAATTTATCTGCAACGCCGTTAAGTTCGGCGTTATCAACGCTTGCGGTAAGCGCTCTTGGATCCAGATCGACCCCAATTGCCGAGGCGGCGCCCAGACGCAGCGCGGCAATCGCCAGAATGCCTGATCCGCATCCCCAGTCCAATACGTCTGCCCCGATTGGATTGATAGATTCAAGAGCTCTCAGGCAAAGCTGCGTGGTGGGATGTGTGCCTGTGCCAAACGCGAGTCCGGGCGTGATCCGAATAGCGAGGGGGCGCTGCGCGGTCGGCGGCTCCCACGGCGGACAGATCCAGAGCCGCGGACTGATTTGCAGGGGTGGAAAATTCTTTCGCCCGGAAAGTTCCCAGTCTTCGTCTTCAATGACCGAGGTTTCAATACAGCCCTGCCCCACAACGAGTCGGAGCGCTGCGATCAGGCCCTCGACGTTTTCGTCGACGTTGAAAAGACCGGAAACTTCTTGATGGGGCCATTGCGGATCGTCAGGCGTCGGACCATCGAACTGAGGCGTATCCCCGGCGTCCGTTCGCGTCAGCGCGAGCGCGCCCAGCGTGTCGAGAACTTCTTCCACGCGCTTCGCGAGGCTTTGCTCGACGGTCACCGAGATGCGCGTCCACGCCGATCGATCAACGGTGCTCATGAGCGATAGGGCCAAAGGCCTCAGCTGGATAAATGACGTTCCAGGTAGTGAATATCGAGCGCTTGCTGACGGAAAGCGGCGTCGTCAACGATTCGCTGCTGGAGAGGGATGTTGGTATGGATGCCGTCGATGACCATCTCGCGTAATGCCCCGCTCATTCGCTGTAGGGCTTGCTCGCGGTTTTCTCCGTAGGCGATGACTTTCGCGATGAGCGAGTCATAGTGCGGCGGCACACGGTAGTTGTTGAATATATGGGAGTCCACCCGGATGCCGGGACCGCCCGGCTGATGATACTGCGTGATAGTGCCTGGCGATGGCATAAAGGTATCGGGATTCTCCGCATTGATCCGGCATTCCACGGCGTGGCCGCGCAGCCGCACGTCTGCTTGTTTAATGCTTAAAGGCGCCCCGGCCGCTATTTCGATCTGCTCGCGGACAATGTCCACGCCAGTGATGAACTCCGTCACGGGGTGTTCGACCTGAAGACGCGTGTTCATTTCAATGAAGAAGAATTCACCGTTTTCATACAGAAACTCAAAGGTTCCCGCGCCTCGATATCCGATCTCTCTGCAGGCGTTGGCGCACCGCTCGCCCATATCCTGACGGACCGCATCGGATATGCCCGGAGCAGGCGCCTCTTCGATGACTTTCTGATGACGACGCTGCATTGAGCAATCACGGTCTCCCAAGATTACAATGTCCCCGAATGTATCGGCGAGCACCTGAAATTCCACGTGACGGGGTTTTTCCAGAAAGCGTTCCATGTAGACCGTGTCGTTGCCAAATGCCGCTTGCGCTTCACTGCGGGTGAGCTGCCATGCATTGAGTAGTGCTGCCTCCGTATGTACGACACGCATGCCTTTTCCGCCACCGCCGGCAGTTGCTTTGATGATGATCGGATAGCCGATATTTGATGCGATGCGCATGATCTCGTCAGCGTCATCCGGCAGCGGCCCATCTGAGCCGGGGACGCAGGGCACGCCAGCCGCGCGCATCGCTTTGATTGCCGAAATTTTGTCGCCCATGAGGCGAATGGTGTCTGCTGTAGGGCCAACAAAAATAAACCCGCTTTGCTCAACCCGTTCCGCAAAGTCAGCGTTTTCAGCGAGAAAGCCGTAGCCGGGATGGATGGCGGTTGCGTCCGTGACTTCAGCCGCCGCAATGACCGCCGGAATATTGAGATAGCTGGCCGCGGCAGGCGCCGGGCCAATGCAGACCGACTCTCCCGCGAGGCGCACATATTTGGTGTCGGCGTCCGCCTGCGAGTGCAAAGCCACTGTCCGGATGCCGAGTTCATTGCAGGCACGCAGGATGCGCAGAGCAATTTCGCCGCGGTTGGCGATAACCAGTTTTTCGATCATCAGCGAACGGCTTAAGCGCCGTTTTCCTCGATCACGAAGAGGGTCTCTCCGAATTCCACCGGGTCACCACTGCGTTTGAGGATCTTTCTCACCACGCCGCTGACTTCAGCCTCGACATGGTTAAATATTTTCATCGCCTCGATCATGCAGAGCGTGTCGCCAACGCTAACCGTACTGCCAATTTCGACATAAGGCTTGGAGTCAGGATTGGGCGACGCATAAAACGTGCCCACCATAGGCGACGATACGGCGCTGCCCGCATCCGAGGCGCTTTCGTCAATTGGGGCCGTGGACATGGGCGCGGAATCCGGAATGTACGCCGGTGAGGCGACGGGAGTGACCGGTACCGCTGCGGCCGCTGTCGGGGCGGTGAATGTCGGAGCCGCTGTGCCGGACCGACTGAGGCGAATCGACTCTTCACCTTCCGTGATCTCAATCTCATTGAGCTGCGATTCCTCAAGCATCTCAATCAACTTTTTTATTTTTCGAATATCCATTTTGAGTTTCAGTTTGCGGGGTCGCTAAACCCCAAATGCGCAAGCGCGGCGCCAATCGCTACGGTGTATCCCGCGGTTCCAAGACCGCAAATGACTGCCTGGGCGAGATCGGAGAAAAACGATTGTCGTCTGAAGGGTTCGCGGGCATGTACGTTTGAGATATGCACCTCGATGAAGGGCAGCTTCACCGCAGCAAAAGCATCGCGCAAGGCGACACTGGTGTGCGTGAATGCCGCTGGATTGATTACGATAAATCGAGTCCCGTCGTGGAGGGCTTGCTGAACCCGATCGACCAAATCGCCCTCATGATTCGACTGCAGGTCGGAAAGGGAGGCGCCGGCCTCGCTTGCCTGCTGCCTGGCTCTGGCATTGATCTCCTCTAAGGTGTCGTGGCCATAGATGCCGGGTTCGCGCGTTCCCAGCGTATTAAGATTTGGACCGTGGAGTAACAGGATGTCAGACATAAACTTTCTCTCTGGTCGCGTATTGTCGTATTTGCGCTAATTTATGTCCAGATCAGCGAATTTAGACTTATTTTCGATGAAGTTTGAACCACTTTCTGGGGGTTAATTGGCTTCTGAGCCTGCTGGATCGACGTTACTGTTAAATCAGTGGCTTGAGCCAGGCCTCTATTTCGGGGGCGGTCATCTCGCCGGTTTTCCGGTTGCGCAAATTTGAGGAACGGTCAAAGAGCAGCGTAAAGGGCAAGTGACCGGGATTGCCAAAAGCCTGCATCAGTGACATGCCCTCCGCTTTGCCGATCAGGGACAGGTAGTCGAGGCCAATCTCATCCTCAAAGGGCTGTACGGCATCGAGTTCATCAATCGCGATGCCGACTACCGCGACGTCCTTTCGGTACAGCGCTTGGGTCGCAATAAGAAGCGGGATTTCTTTGCGACAGGGCGCACACCAGGTAGCCCAAAAATTCAAAAGCGTGATTCGACCCGCAAGTTCTGTTGAAGAAAATATGTCCCCGCGGGTGGTCGGTAGTGAAAATTCGGGCAGGCGAGTCAGTGCGTTTTTTGAATCGCTCGCACCAAGGCCAGTTCGGGCGATGAGGTAACCCACGCCAGCGGCCACGCCCCCGGCGCCCAGTGCCATCAGCATGCGGCGACGGTTCATTGGGTTACCGGATTGTCGCGAGAAGCGAGATGAACTCAGAAGGGCCCATGTAGCCATAGAGGCGTTGCTCGCGCTGCTCCACCCCCTGAGAGTTCATGAAGAGCATAGCGGGCGGACCAAATACCCCGAGTTCTTTTTTGATCGGCTTCGTACCGGGGTCATCCGGATCGGTAACGTCAATTTTCAGGAGCCGATAACCCGCGAGGGCCGCCTGTACGGCCGAATCACTGAACGTTGTTTTCTCCATCCGCACGCAGTCGGTGCACCAGTCCGCATAGAACTTGATAAACACAGGGCGTTTCTGCGCCGCGGAATCGGCGATTTCAGAATTCAGGGCGCTCAGTGTCTTGACCTTGTCGAAGACGATCGTGTCGGAGGACTGGGCGACCCCGGTGCGCGCGTTCCAGTCCGATATCGAGATGGGAGCCAGGATGTCCCGGTTGCCGCTGAAGCCTCCGATCATGGCGAGGACCCCCCAGATCAGCAGGACCGTGCCAACGCCCTTCGACAGCAGCATCCAGCCTGTAGGGTTTTCGCCCGTGTTCCGAGCCGCGCCCATATACACGCCGGTGATGATCAGCAATGGTGCCCAGAGCAGCAGGACGGGCACCGCGGGCACCGCGCCGAGGAGATAGATCGCGACACCGAGAAGCATCACCCCGAAGGATTGCTTTACGCGTTCCATCCAGAGCCCGCTTTTTGGAATCAGCCAGGTCGCACCGGCCGCCGCGACGATTAAGATCACGCCCATTCCGAGCGCCATGGCGGACATGATGGTGCCGCCCAGCCAGGGATCACCTCTTAAAATGGCAATGCTCAGCACTGAGATAAGTAACGGCGAGACACAGGCGCCGACGATCAGTGCCGACAGTGCGCCAAGCACCAGAACCATACTTGCGGAACCGCCAAGCCCCCGACTGTGGGTACTCAATCGCGACTGGAAGGCAGACGGCATCTGGATCTCAAACAGTCCAAACATCGACAAGGCCATGATGCCGAGGATGATTGCAATCGACCCAATCGCCCAGATGTTTTGAAAGTAAGCCTGCAGCTGTTCGCCGGTTGCCCCCGCGACGGCGCCGATGACAGCGTACGTTATGACTGTTCCTAGGATGTAGACGGTGGCGAGCCAAATTGAGCGCCCACGCCCCACCCCTGCCTGACCCACTACCGAGCCGAGAAGGATAGGAATGAGAGGCAGCACGCACGGTGTAAAACTCAACAGAAGCCCTGTACCGAATGCCGCCGCTATATAGCCCGCGTACTCAACCGAGGTGGTAGAGGCGGTATCCGACGTTGAATTCAAAGAGCCGGCAGTTGCTGCGGTTGTGATTTCACTCGCGCTCGCTTCTGATATCAGTTGCGGCAAGGCAACCGAGAATGATTTTTTGGCGGGGGGGTAGCAGATGCCCTGATCAGCGCAGCCCTGGTAACTTACGACAAGTTCGGCGCGCTCTGCATTCGGATCGGCGGCAAAAGGCAGCGCGATGTCAAAATCAGACTCGTATATCTTTACGTCCCCAAAGTACGGATCTTGTTTGGTTTTTCCGTTGGGCAGATCGGGTGTTTGCAAGCTGCCGCCGCTTGCGATGACGATGTTTATCTTGTCTCGATAGAGGTAATAACCTGGCGCGACGCGAAACAGCGCCGAGAGCCGATCCGGACCGATAAATCCAACGTCGACGGAGAAGGCGTCATCCGCATCCAGAAATTCCGGTTCGCTCGAGCCCAAGGACAAGAGCTGCTGAAGATCAGCAACACTGTTGAGATCGGTACTGGCGACTGCACGAGCGGGAGGAAGCGCAAGGGAAACCTCGTGAGATATGGGCGCATAACACACGCCGATGGGCTCGTTACAGCCTTGCCCCACTGTTTTGAGTTCGAATGTATTGGTATCGTCGGGACTACGTTTCAGGTTCAGCAGAATCCGAGCTGATTTCTCAAATATCTCGACGTCCCCGAAAAATTCATCTTTCTTTATTATTCCTCGGGGTAGGTCAATCCCAGCGAGAGGAACGCCCGAGGATTTGGCCTCGAAGGCAAATTTATCGAGATACATGTAGTAGCCCGGCGCGATCGTCCAGTCAATGGCAATTTGGTTTTCGGAAATAACCTCTGCGGAAAAAGCGAACGCTTTTTCAGGTTCAAGCAGCTCGTCAGCGTCTTGGGCGGTGGCTATTGAACCGACCAGCATGAGGCCGAGCAAGGCCCGCTTGAACCGTCCGCACCATCTTTGACGGCCCGACTGAACGGCGAAACTCAAAGGCGCGGCGCGAGCCGTTTCAGAAGAATTGCGAGGTTCCACGTTCAATGCAGGGGCGATAAAAGATCGAGTTTGGACTTTATTTTCGCACGACCGGGTTAAGGGAGCTTTACGACTCCTGTTCAGATTCTGAGTGACGAGCCGGTTAAAATAGGATTGCTCCGGAAAAACCCTTAATTAGCCCGCTCTTTCTTATCTTATGCCTGGCTTTGCATTGATCTTTATTGTTGTCCCCATTCTTGAGATTTACCTGCTCATCAAAGCGGGCGGTGCTTTTGGGATAGATTGGACTATCTTTGCGGTTGTCGTCACGGCTGTTGCCGGCGCGGCGCTGGTCCGTCGACAGGGCTTGGCAACTTTGGCCAATGCGCGGACCTCCCTCGGTCAGGGCGAGATGCCCGCTTTTGAACTCTGCGAAGGGCTCGTTCTGCTGGTCTCTGGGGCACTTCTACTGACCCCGGGCTTTTTCACTGATTTTGTGGGCTTTCTTTGTCTCGTGCCCGCTTTGCGCCGATGGGTCATTGCCTCCTGGCTCATGCGGTTTATCGTGACGCCCGAGGCGCCTCGCGGGGCACGGTCCTCTGGGGTTGTCGAGGGCGAATTTCGCCGCTTGGACGATTAAATCAGCTCTTCAGACTTGACTTTAAGTTTTTAGCCCCTATTATTAGCACTCAAATCCGGCGAGTGCTAACGATCGTTGGCCTCCCATTTTTCCTCCACTACTCAGAACTTTAGGAGACAAACCAAATGAATATTCGACCACTGCACGACCGCATTGTAGTGCGCCGACTCGATGAGGAGCGAACCAGTGCTGGCGGAATCGTGATTCCTGACACAGCAACGGAAAAGCCGATGACCGGTGAAGTGCTTGCCGTCGGCAACGGGAAGCGTCAAGACAACGGCGATCGGATCACCCCGGACGTCAAAGTTGGGGACAAAGTGCTGTTCGGCAAATATTCCGGCACCGAAGTAAAAGTCGAAGGTGAGGAAGTGCTGGTGATGCGTGAAGACGACATCATGGGAATTATCGAAGGCTGATTTCAGCTGTTTACAAGCCTTGTTGAATCGCAAACATTTTTTAAAGGAAAAAAATAATGTCAGCTAAAGAAGTGAAATTTGGCGAAGCCGCCCGCGCCGCGAAATTGCGTGGCGTCAATACGCTTGCCGATGCCGTGAAGGTGACCCTCGGTCCGAAAGGACGCAATGTGGTGCTCGATAAGTCATTCGGGGCGCCGACCATCACCAAAGACGGCGTGTCTGTTGCGAAAGAGATCGAACTGAAAGACAAGTTCGAAAACATGGGCGCCCAGATGGTTAAAGAGGTCGCCTCAAAGACTTCTGATGTTGCCGGCGACGGCACCACCACCGCGACCGTTCTGGCTCAAGCCATGCTTCGCGAAGGCCTGAAATCAGTCGCCGCGGGGATGAACCCGATGGATCTGAAACGGGGTATCGACAAGGGAGTCGCCGCAGCGGTGGAGAAGCTGGCCGGTATCTCCAAGCCTTGCTCTGATCACAAAGAGATCGCGCAGGTTGGCACGGTCTCTGCAAACGCGGATGAGTCCGTGGGCGGAATCATCGCCGAGGCGATGGAGAAAGTCGGCAAAGAAGGCGTGATCACGGTAGAGGAAGGCAAGAGCCTCGAAAATGAGCTGGATGTCGTTGAAGGCATGCAGTTCGACCGCGGTTATTTGTCCCCCTACTTCATCAACAATCAGGAATCGATGCAGGCTGACCTGGAAAGCCCCCTCATCCTGATTCATGACAAGAAAATTTCCAATATCCGCGACATGCTCCCGGTTTTGGAGGCTACGGCCAAAGCGGGTCGTCCGCTTCTCGTGATTGCTGAAGATATCGAGGGTGAGGCGCTTGCCACGCTCGTCGTGAACAATATCCGTGGCATCGTGAAAGTCTGTGCAGTCAAAGCACCGGGCTTTGGTGATCGTCGCAAAGCGATGCTGCAGGACATTGCGATTCTCACCGGGGGTCAGGTCATCTCCGAGGAAGTCGGCATGAGCCTCGAGGCGGCTACTCTTGATGACCTGGGATCTGCCAAGCGCATTCAGGTCAGCAAAGAAAACACCACCGTTATCGATGGTGCCGGTTCTGCGAGCGACATCGAAGCGCGGGTCAATCAAATCCGCGTGCAGATCGATGAAGCCACCTCCGACTACGACAAAGAGAAGATGCAGGAGCGCGTCGCTAAGTTGGCCGGCGGTGTTGCGGTGATCAAAGTGGGAGCCGCGACCGAAGTCGAGATGAAAGAGAAAAAGGCTCGTGTTGAGGATGCGCTGCATGCTACCCGCGCCGCTGTTGAAGAAGGCGTGGTGCCCGGCGGCGGTGTCGCCCTGGTTCGTTGCATCGCGTCTGTTGCTGAACTGAAAGGCGCGAACCATGACCAAGACATGGGTATTAAGATCGTCGAGCGGGCTATACAAGAGCCGCTGCGTCAGATCGTGGCTAACGCAGGTGAAGAGGGCTCTGTGGTCCTCAACAATGTGCTAAGCCAAGACGGTAACTATGGATACAACGCCGGTTCCGGCGAGTATGGCGACATGATCGCTATGGGTATCCTTGATCCGACCAAGGTTACCCGTGTGGCCCTGCAGCATGCGGCATCCATTGCCGGCATGATGATCACCACCGAAGCAATGGTGGCGGAACTCCCGGAAGATAAGCCGGCCGCTCCGATGGGTGGCGATATGGGCGGCATGGGCGGTATGGGCGGCATGATGTAAACGGTCGTCTGGCCTTTAAAAGCCTGATAAAAGCCCCGCCTTCGGCGGGGCTTTTTTTTGACATCTGAAGCAAGCCCTGAGTCGCCCGTTACAATCGCTTCTTGAAAGTCTTGTTGCAAAACAGCTGCTTTGAAAATTGCCAATGCCTTGGAGATGAAAATGGGCCTGCCTAAATTCTCTGCTCTTATCTGTATTGGGTTGAAATCGATCGTCACAACGGGCGCCACCCTGCTTGCCTTTGCGGTGCATGTGGCGTGGGCTGTTGATCCCATCACGGGGGCCGTTCCGTTCTCACCGTCGCCTGCATCTGAGACCTTGAAGCCAGGACTTGCCGTGACTTATTCGTACGAGCGGTATGTACACGTCGATGAACTTGAGACGCTACGTAACCCGGTCGTGGGCGAGCCACTGGCAAACGTCTCCCATCGAACACGTGATGGAAACGTACTGACCGCCAACCAAGCCATGCTGGTCGGCGCCCATATTCGTGGCCTCATTCGTTTCGACGCGCCCGGTAGTTACGTGTTTCGGATTGAGTCGAACGATGGCGTAAAAGCGAAGATTGGTGGCCAACAGATTTGGGTTGATCCGGAGGTTCACGGGAATCGCTGGTCACCGCCGCTCCCGGTCGTAATCGAAACGCCGGGCTGGTACGAGTTATGGATCAATTACTATCAAAAGAAAGGCACCTCAGCACTTCGGCTTGCCTGGACCGTTCCCGGCACAAACGAGGAAGCTATCGTTCCGCCCGATTCGCTAGCGCACGTGGAAGCACAGGTCGGGCAGTAGTCTGGGGAACGAGGACTCGATAAATTTACTGCGGCAAGTCGTCGAGGCCCTCGAGGGCAACGATGTGTGAGTCGGTAAGCTCCTGACGAATCTTTTTGTAGGGCTGGTAGTCCTCGGACTCATAGAAGGCAAGAAGCTGCTCCCAGCTAGGAAATTCAATAACCACCAGACGCTTGGGCTGCCAATCGCCTTCGAGTACCCTTGAATTGCCGCCCCGCGCACGATACGTGCCGCCGAATCGCGCGGCAATCTTCGGCACCGCCTCTAAGTACCCGCTCTCCCGATAGGCTTGCATATCCGAGGGACTGACGTCAGCGATGAGAAACGCGCTCATGATGCAATACGTCTATTCAATCAAACGATTGTAATCAGCGCGTCGAGCAGCGCATCGGGCTTTTCCATCATCAGCGAATGGCCGGTTTTTGTCATCCGACACACCTTGGCGTTGGATATCGTATCCACGAGTGTCTTAGCAGAGCGCATGGGGGTCATGATGTCTCGATCGCCAAGTATGAACAGCGTGGGACAGCGAACAGACCGACCGTGCTCTTGACCTGTCGAGTAATCTTCGCAGGCTTTGAGATCAAGATGAATCACATCTTTTTTGGCTTTTTCAAGAAGTCGTAGGGTCGAGCCGGCCATCCACATCCCTGGATTTTCATTGCCACCGAGTTGAGCAGACTTGCTGTAACCCCAGTAGGTGATCATGTCGATAACGTCATGATCGTTGTTGGCCGCGGAGGTCATCATCGCCGGGTGCACGCCCATGGGCACTGTCGTGCCGATGAGGACAAGAGCGCGCGCCCTATCAGGATAGCGCGCTGCGGCGCTCAGTGTCACCAGCGACCCCATCGAGTGCCCGACTAGGGCCGCATTGGCTATCCCGGCGGCTTCCATAACTTCGGCGACCGCGTCCGCCATTTCATCGATGGTCGAGACCGGATTGCCGCCCGATTTACCATGACCGGGTAGGTCTAAGGAAAGGACGTTGTAGCCGTGTCGAGCGAAATATCGTGACGGTAGTACCCAGACAGTGTGATCCATGCCGGTTCCATGAACAAACACCACCGCCGGTTGGTTTGGCTTGTGCTCACGTGCACCCGTATAAACAAACAGCTCGCCGTGGGGCGTGTTGACTCTCATGATGCTTATCCCTTCTGTGAGGCTTTGAGGGCTCGATCGAGGTCTTCCATCAGATCGTTTTCATCCTCAAGTCCAATCGACAGTCGAATCAGACCCTCCGAGATGCCGGCTGCCTCGAGCGCGGCCGCATCCATGCGGTGATGCGTGGTGCTCGCGGGGTGGATGACAAGCGATTTGGCGTCGCCTACGTTAGCAAGATGCGAGAGTAACTCGACCCGACTGATGAACCGCTGGCCGGCCTCGCGCCCGCCTTTGATGCCAAAACTAAATACAGCGCCACAACCTTTGGGAAGGAGTTGTTTCGCCAGGTCGTAGTCGGGGTGGTCCGGCCGCTCCGGGTACGTGACCCACTCGACGGCTTCATGATTTGCCAGAAACTCAACGATCGCTCGGGTGTTTGCGATGTGCCGTTGCATTCTCAGGGGTAAGGTCTCCATGCCCTGGAGTACCTGAAAGGCGGTCGTCGGACTCATGCAGGCGCCGAAGTCGCGAGCGCCCTCTTTACGCGCTCGGCTGATGAACGCGGCCGGACCGAACTCTTCCACAAAATTCATGTTATGAAAGCCGGCATACGGTTCCGTCAGCGTAGGAAACTTTCCTGATCCCGCCCAGTCGAAGGCGCCGCTATCAACCACGAGTCCCCCGATGATGACACCGTGACCACTCAGAAACTTGGTCGCTGAGTGAAAGACAAGATCCGCACCCAGAGCAAACGGCTGACAAAGGTAGGGTGTTGTAAAGGTCGAATCAATCAGAAGCGGCAGGCCGTGCGCGTGAGCCACATCACTCACCGCGGGGATATTGAGGACGTCCAGGCCCGGATTGCCGAGGGTTTCACCAAACAGCAGACGGGTATTCGGTTGGATCGCTGCAGCGAACGCGTCAGGGTCCCGAGGATCCACAAACGTCGTTGTGATTCCGAAACGCGGTAGCGTGTAATCCAGCAGATTGTGTGTTCCGCCGTAAATGGCTCGAGACGAGACAATGTGGTCGCCTGCTCCCAGAATGGTGGCGATTGCCAAATGACAGGCGGCCTGCCCGCTCGCCGTTGCGATCGCGCCTACCCCGCCCTCGAGTGCAGCGATTCGTTCTTCGAGGACTGCCGTGGTGGGGTTTGTGATTCTTGAGTAGACATGTCCGGCGCGCTCGACATTAAAAAGAGATGCCGCATGATCCGGGCTCTTGAACACATACGATGCGGTTTGATAGATGGGCGTTGCGCGCGCACCCGTGGCGGGATCCGGTTGTTGGCCGGCGTGCAGGCTCAGGGTATCAAAACCGAAGGTCTTAACTTTGCTCATTTTTTGTCGATTGTGGGGGTTCAGATTCTAGGGACTGATCGAAATCTATGGTCATTCCCTCAAACCAATTTTGAGTGCCATAACTGAGTAGCAAGTACGATCCTATGCCCTGCGTCAGTAGTCCACGTCGTTTTTGGAGGCGATCAGAACGATTTCTTCGATATTTCCCAAGGCGCCCATTTTCTCGGTGAGGTTGTCCGCACTTATATCGTCTTTGAGCGCAACGTCGTAAGTGAGGCTAACGCTTTTGTTATCGCCCGACGGCTCCAGATGGAGAAGATCGTATCTTTTACAAGTGGACTTAATCGCTTCCAGATAATCTTCACTACTTCCTTCCCTAAGAAATCTAAACCTCAGAATGAACTCGCTTTTATAAACGGCTCCAAAGTTTGTTTTATTCAGACCGTATGCGACAAGTATCATTACGACGGTCCCGGCAGAAGCGAGAAAGTAATTGCTGGTCCCTGCAGCCATCCCAAGAGCCAAGGCCGCAAACACATATGCCATGTCCTTGGTGTCCTTAAGAACCGTCCGGAACCGAATTATCGAGAGGGCGCCGACGAGGGCAAAGGCTCGAGCCAAACTTCCACCGATTACCATCATCACGATCGCTACAATCACTGCAACGAACACAACGGTTTGACTGAACGATTGTGAGTAAGAAAGTCCTTTATGAGTTTGTCGATACGTCGAAGCTAGAGCTAGGCCAACGATTAGGGACACCGCGATATTAATCAGGATCTCGGTATAGGAGTAATTTAAGAGGCTGCCCTCTGGGCTGATTAGGAGTGTATCCATGTTATTTTTTTATTGTTCGTCGTGAGCGAGGTTTAGGCATTCCATTCCTGCAACAATTTTAGAGATCGATACTCGTCGTAACTCATGCGCCTGAATAACTTGATGGAACCATGCAGGTAGGTGGTGACGAAATTTGACTTCCACGACTGTATACCCAGCGAGTATACGACGCGGAGCCGGCGACCAATTGGAGAAAAGCTGCGATGTGTGGGTGGCGCGAAGCTGCTCGTCAAACGTGATCCTAAAATTTGGATCATATTTGCTGATGTATGGACGCCTTTGATAGTCAATCAGAGCAACTGGCCGCAACGACTTTCGAAGGAGATCGTATCGAAACTGATCGGCGACGGTGCTGGGGCTCGCGTGTTTTTGCAATTCATAGCCCACTTGCGCATGCGAGATCGTTCTCCAATCGATCGTCTGGCCCACAGGCGTTCGGTGCTTGTAGACCAGATTATTGTGGCGTCCCTTGATTTCAAGGAATAAAGGGACGTCCTCCGCGGGAGAGTCGGAGTAGGTTCGAGCACGGAATTTATAACGTGACTTTACACCGTCGATCTTGTCATGAAATGCAGTAAAAGTCGGGCTATCGAAATAGAGGCTTCGTACAAAATACCTGTGCCCAGGTTGGGATTCAACGAACGGATCGTAGTCGAGAAAAAAGAACAAGTCGTTTTCTACGGCCTCTCGTTTTTCCGCTGAAAGGATGTACTTAAATTCATATCTTGCAAAGTGCAGCGGAGAGCTCGCCTTGGATCCAATGGATTTATTCATGAAGGCGGCGTCCACGCTTGGTGGGGTCGATGTATTGCTGAAATGAGTCGGGAGAATCTTCAAGTAATTTGGCAAGATCCGTGCCGACAGGATCTGGCCAGAGCGTGGACGGGCGGGCTGCAGCGAGACTGGCCATGTCCGTTTGGAGAAACTGGACTCGCTTCGCTTTAGGAGTGTCTTCGATAAACGAATCAAAGACCTGGATCGAGGAATGCTTCTGCGCGTCAGCTGTAGTTTTTGAGTTTAGGATAGCTGATTTTGTTATAAATATTTTCCCCCCTGAACCATACTGCCAATTCTTTTTGT
>Ga0255780_10001425_pt1 | contig 22288 bp, 25 predicted proteins | sample 071ome_32_FD_179978 | JGI IMG/M metagenome (GOLD analysis project Ga0255780, IMG submission 179978) | Coastal salt marsh microbial communities from the Groves Creek Marsh, Skidaway Island, Georgia - 071405AT metaG (version 2) | ecosystem: Environmental > Aquatic > Marine > Intertidal zone >... | reverse complement strand
GCTGGCGGCACGGCCGCGGTCGTCCAGGACCAGGCCGAGCCCGCCGCCGAGCCCGCCGCCGTCCCGGATGCCGTCCCGGATGCCGACGCTGGCGGCACGGCCGCGGTCGTCGAGGACCAGGCCGAGCCCGCCGCCGAGCCCGCCGCTGTCCCGGATGCCGACGCTGGCGGCACGGCCGCGGTCGTCCAGGCAGAGCGCGGCGCCGTCCCGGATGCCAACGCTGGCAGCACGGCCGCGGTCGTCCAGGCTGTCACAGATGTCATCACCGCCGCCCTTGCGGGAGTCTACGGCGGCAACGGTAGTGACCCCATTCAGAACCAGGCAGAGCCCCGCGCCGTGACGATCCCAGGCGGAAACACCGGCGGTTTCGTCTGTGTTATCCTCCCCATGACGCCGAGAAAGAGATCGAGGAGGACCGACTATAGCGAGGTCATGCAGAACCCCGGTAGCCGGAAGGTTCGGCGCCGCCTCTTCTTCGCTGACAGCGAGGGCGTCGTCGACGGCGATGGGGGGAATGGCCGCGACCCCACGGCCGCGGTCGCCCAGGACCAGGAGGCCCAGGACCAGGAGGTTGCGGTCGCCCAGGACCAGGCTGAGCCCCCCCGCGCCGTCGCGGATGATGTCGCCGTCGACTTCCGCGAGGGCGTCGTCGACGGCGATGGGGGGAATGGCCCCGACCCCACGGCCGCGGTCGCCCAGGACCAGGAGGCCCAGGACCAGGAGGTTGCGGTCGCCCAGGACCAGGCTGAGCCCCCCCGCGCCGTCGCGGATGATGTCGCCGTCGACTTCACCGACAACGGCGACAACGGCGGCAGCAAAGCGGTCGCCGTTGCGACCTCCCGCACCTTCTCCACCCAAATTCGCCGCAAGGCGCTCGACCGGTACCCGAATGTGCGCCAGGTCCTCATGGACATGTACACCATGCCCCCGGGCTTGTGACGCCCGCGGTCGGACAGTCCGTCCGACGTGTGCTGCTGTCCGACTGGACGCGCACGCGAAATCCGAGAAAAGTTGGTTGAACCCCTCCATGCTCATTTCCCGGATTTGGTCGCTCGACCGCCACCCCCCCTCCAGTTTTCTGAGTTGGCCATACCATAAGCCATCGCGGTGGGTGTACATATACGGTGCGCACGCTGCGCTGCGGGTCACAGGCGCACATGACGCCCGCCGCCGCTACGACGGCTCCCCCGCGCGCGGTGCTGTGCTCGCGCGGGGTGGCCCTCCCCCGCGACGAGGTCCCCGAGGACGTCCTCTCGAGCCTCTTCTGCGTCTCTAAGCGCGCGCGCGGGCATGACGGGCGCGTCCGAACCGTGCGCGTTCCCATTTGGTGTGCAGGCCCGCAGTTCGTCTACCTCCCGCGCCACTCGGGCCTCGAATACGTCCGCCACCAGGTGAGCCGCGACGCCCTCCCGGCCCCACCGGGCCCCCCCGCCCCCTCGGCCCCCGCCCTAGAGTTCCGGGGGTCCCTGAGGCCGCACCAGGAGGCCGCCGCGCGCGCGTTCCTCGCGACGGAGCGCCGCCACCCCGGCGGGGGGCGCACGCGCGGCGGCGTGGTGGTCCTGCCATGTGGGTTCGGCAAAACGGCGCTAGGGATCTACCTGGCGACCGAGGCGTCCGCGGAGGGCGGGTGCCTCGTCGTCGTGCACAAGAGCTTCCTCGGGAAGCAGTGGGAGGACGCGATCGCCAAGTTCGCACCGGAGGCGACGGTGACTCATCTCGGCGGCCGCGCGCGGCGCGCCGGAGGGGGGGGCGGCGCGCGCGCCCATTTCACGATCGCCACCGTGCAGACGCTAACGGGCGCGCGCGCCCGCGAGCTCCGAGAGGAGATCGCACGCACGTGCGTCATGGCCATATTCGACGAGGTCCACCACCTCTCGGCCGACGTCTTTTCGCGAGCCGTCACCGAGGGGACCGTCGCCTGCCGGTACCGCCTCGGTCTGACCGCGACCCCCGACCGCTCCGACGGCACGCAGGGTATCTTCTTCGCCCACCTTGGCCCTGCCGTGTACCAGGCTACGCGGTGTCAGCATGGCGACGGACCTGAACTTGGACGGGATCGAGCTGACGCCATCACTTCGGGGACCCTCGATCGTCCCGGAAGGGGTGTCCAGGGAGTTGTGCAATGGGTCACTACAGGTAAGTCCTGCCCGGTCCAACCCGTGTACCGCACCGTCGCGGGCCGTCGAACGCGCGATTTTGTGTCCACCATGACCCGTCTAGTGGGCCACGAGCCACGCGACCGCGTCGTTGTTACTCATGTGACCGCGTCATTCGACGCGGGCCGTAAAATTCTTGTGCTCTCCGAGCGGCGGGCGCACCTCGAGCGGCTCCTCGCGAAGATTTCGGACGCGCGCCCCGTGGCGCGGATCGGGTTGTACGTCGGCGGGACCAAGCAGGCCGAGCTCGATCGGGTCGCGGCTACCTGCGACATCATGCTGTGCACGGTGAGCATGGCGGCCGAGGGGCTCGACTGCCCGCGGATGGACACGCTCGTGTTCGCGACGCCCGCCACGGCCTCGATCGAGCAGTGCGTCGGGCGCGTCCAGCGCCGGGCGCACGCGTGCCTCGTCATCGACATCGTCGACGAGTGCATGGCGCACCGGAGCAGTGCGCGGCGGCGCGTGTACGAGTCCCTCGGCCTGCGCGGCGTGAACTCTGGCGCCCACGCGGCGAGGGAGCAGCCCGCGCCCCGGTTTGTCGATGATGACGACGACGACAACGACGACGACGACGACGGCGACGACGGCGGCCACGGGGACGCGTAACACGTATCAAGCGTGCGTGTCACTCCGCCGGGCTCCCGTCGGCATCACGCACGCGCGCGCGCACGACGACCGCGATCGCGACGGCGCTGCAGGCCGCGAGCGAGCCCAGCGCGATGGCGGTCAGCGTCGGGATGATGTGGTTCACCCGCATCCGGCTGTCCCCCGCGAGGGAGAGCACGCGGTAGACGCGCGTGTTGTATACCGCCACATCCTGGATTGTTTCCGATATCAGGCGAGCATCCATGTCCCCGAGGACGCCGCCGTCCATGGTCGTCAGTTGTGGGGAGAGGGTGGCGTTAGCGCTATATATCGAGGTGGACATCAGGACGCGGAAGCGGGTCGCGGTGCGGAGGACGAGGTCGGCGTGGAGGTCCCTGACCGGGTACGTCGCGTCGGCCGTCAGCATGTGGTTCATGTAGACGGCCGTGAAGCGCGCGCTCCGGAGCGCGTGGCGGAGGTCCTCCGCGTCCGGCCGGGCGTCCCGGACCTCCTGGAGGGCCTCCACCTCCTCGGGCGAGACCTTCCCCGCCTCGACCGCGAGGCGCGCTTCGTCCAGCGCCCGCGCGAGGGCCTCGTCGGCCTCCCGGACGTCCGCGGGCGCCGCGTGCTTCCCGTCGCCGGGGGGCGCCAGCACGGCGCCGACCGACACCCGCCACGCGTCGAGTGCGCGGTCGAACCGCTCCTGGTGCTTGGTCCCGGCGCGCTCGGCGGCCATCCGGCACGCCACGCTGGTCGGGACGTTGCCGGTGTCGACGATGGCGAGGTAGGCCCGGACCGTCACGAGGTCCATCAACCCGAGGGTGTGGCGCTCGAGACTGCGGACCCGGCGGCGGAGGTACCGCAGGCGCTTGGAGAACACGGCGCGGAACGTGAAGATCGTCGCGGCGAAGGCCGCGAGGCCGGTTGCCACCGCGTACATCGCCAGCTGCGGCACCTTGCCGTAGCCCGCGGAGACGGCCGCGACGACCGCGACGGCCGCGAGCGCGGCGACCGTGGCGGCCGTGAGGAGGCCGCCCGCGCGGAAGAATGAGCGGTACACGTTCCATCGCTTCGTGTTCACGAGTGCGAGGTCGCTCCGGTCGCGGATGCTGGTCGCGCGGAGGGTCCCCATCACCGTGACGAGCATCCAGATCGCGACGAGGACGGGGACCCCCACGACGAACTGCGGGGACGCCGCCGCCTTCGCCGTCCGGGTCGCGGCCCTCTTCGCGAATTCGCCAACATTCATGCTCGATTGCGTGAAAAAAATGGCCCGCGGGGGGCATGGACACGGGCATGGGCATGGGCATGGGCATGGGCGCGGGCACGGGCATGGTCGTGACAGCCGACGAGATGCGGCGCCTGGCCGCGTCACATGCACGCACGTGGGATCGTACGTACCGGATCGTCCTCCAATTTCTGTCGGACACGATCCGCGCCAAGGCGATGGCCGGCGAGAACGGGTGCTCGGTGACGGTCCCGCCCATGATCTTCGGGGCCCCCGCCTACGACGTGTCGGCGTGCGCACGCTTCGTGCGGACGCAGCTCGAGCGCCGCGGCTTCCGCGTCTCGCCGCTCGACGACGACACCATGTTCGTGGAGTGGAACCACCGGCCGGCGCAATAATTTCGCGACATGTATATTGGCATGTTCACGGGCATGTTCACGGGCATGTTCACGGGCGCGGGCGGGTTCCGGTTCCGGTGGTCGTGGTTCCTCGGATCCTTCCTCGTGGGGGTGCTCGTGGTTGCAGCGACGAGCGCGCAGCCGACGGCGGTGGTCCGGTTCCCGACGCCGTGGACCCCGCGAATGGTATACCGTGACGAGCTCGACGGCGGGTGCGTCCGTTTCGATGCCGAGGAGGTCGAGTGTCGCGGCGATGAGCCCGAGCACCCGCCGGCGGTGCGTTGACCACGAGCCGCCGCCACGGCATCTTTTTCTCCGCCGGGGTAACCCATACGCCCATGTCGTCGTCGTCGTCGATCCAGAACACGGTCGCCATCATGGTCATCGCCGTGAACGCCATCGTCATCGTTGCGATGTTCATCCACGCCGTGGTGTGCTTCGTGATCCTGGCGCGGTGGCGCGCGCGGATGCGCCGCGATGCCAAGGACCTCGAGGTCCCCCTGCGGGGCACGCTCGCGTATCGCGTGTACGAGCAGTACGTCAACCCGACGAAGCAAATCGGGCGCGTCCCGCTCCTTCTCATGGGCCTGATCACCACCGTGTCGTCTACGATGGTGATTTCTGCTGTGACGATCCTGATATGCAGCGCCATCGTTTCGGTCGTGCGTGGGCTTCAGGGCGCGCCGTCCGGGGCGGCGGCCCCGGCGGCAGCGTCCCCGGTGGGGTCCGTGGTCGCAAGTGCCAAGCAAGCTGCCTCCAGTGCCCAGCAAGCCGCCTCAAACATATTCAAGGAAACCGTGGCTTCTAAGATCCCTGGGATGGCCAGGATGGCCAGGATCAAGTCTCCCATCCCTGTCAAGAGGGGGGGCGGCTTTGGATTCCCCCTCCCTCTCCCCTCCTTCCTCGGGTTCGGGAACGACGGGGCGGGGGCGGCCAAGTCGACCAAGGAGGAGACGCTCGCAGATCGGATCCTCGAGCAGCTCCTCGAGCCCCCGGGCATCGCGATGCTGACGACGTGCGTCGTGCTTGTCTGGATCGTGAGCATCCAGAAGTTCGCCGATGACCGCCGCCTCCGCGCGAACTGCGAGGCGGCGATGAAGGCCTCGCGCGACCGGCTCGTCGATTACGGCACCCTGGTCGCCGAATCCTATGAGAATGCGAGCCTGGCGGAGACGGTCGTCGCCGCCCTGCGGACGAACGACCACAACACGGTCCGCGAGGCGATCGCGGCCGCCGCAAAGGACGGCCGTGACGACGCGGACGTCTCGCACGCGGTCGTGCTGTACGCGGTGTACCAGACGTACGCCGCGCCCGGCGGCGCGAGCCTCCTGACCGAGACGAACCGTCTCAGCCCCGTGGACCGCGGCGTGGCCCCCGCGCGCCACTTCGCCGACTTCCCACTGAACATGAACTACGCGGAGCGGCGCATCCCCACGCCGACGTCCCCGCCGGCCCACGTGGTCGAGTTCCTGAGCCCCGCCGCGGTGCGGCTGGTCGAGAAGCGTCTCGGGATGATCGAGCGGGCGCGGGCCGCGGTCGCGGAGGCCTTCGACGCGATGATGGACGAGCACCTCACGATGTTCGCGACGCTGGGAAAGTGGAGCGTGGCGTCGGCGACCGTCCCGGCGATCCTCGCCGCGGGCGTGCGACTGTTCTTCGCTAATAGCTGAGGTGCCAACGGGCGCGCGGGCTGAGGGCGTGCCGGAAGCTCCGCGCGACCCGCTCCGGCGACCGGCCCGCCAGCGCGGCGGGCGCGCTCCAGCTCGCGGCCGCGATGGCGTCAACGGCGTGCCGGAGGAGAGCGGCCGCGTAATCCGGGTGCATGCGCCGGAGCAGCGCCGCGGGGTCACGGCACAGGCGGACGAAGTCGTCGTCGTCGAGGACGTCGAGCTCCCGCCCACGCATGCGGAGCAGGTAGGCGGCGTCGAGCTCCCGGTCGACCGGGTACCCCCGCGCGACGAACCGCGCGGCGAGGTGCGTCCGCAGCGGGTCGGCCGCGCCGGCGGGGACCCCCGCGGCCGCGCAGAAGCGCGCGGCCGCGTCGATGGCTTCCCCCGCGAGGAACGGCCACCGCCCCCCGCCCGCGGGGACGACGGGCGCGGCCCCGGACCTCGCCGCCGCCGCCACCATCGCCGCCACGGCCGCGGCCTCTGCGGGCGCGGCGGCGCGGAAGCTCTGCCCCCACCCGACCTCGCGACGGGTCCGTTTGATGGCCTCTGCCTCGAACCCCCTCATGCTGCCGGAGCCAAAAAGGGATGCGCACACGATGGTATACTACGACCACGACGACCACGACGACCATGACGACCACGACGGCTGCCATCTCCGAGCGGACCGAGCGCGCCTTCGCCCGCGCCTTCCGGGCGTTATTCGACGCCCGCGATCAGCTGTCGGCGGCCGAGAAGCGCGCGCGCCGCGCCGAGGAGGACCTCCTCGAGCTCGCCGCGGTCCATGGCCTGGAGGAGGCCGAGTTCGACCTCGGCGAGCGCGGCCTCGCGGAGCTCCGCGCCGCGCCGCCGGCGCTCCCCCGCCGCGCGGCCGCGGCCGCGGCCGCGGAGCTCGGCGTGCCGGCCGAGATGCTCGCGGAGGCCGTCGCCCGGCACGCCGGGCCGCGTGGCGGGACGGTCGTGGTGCACCCGTCCGCCTCCCCGAGGATAGAAAACTAAAAAGCAAAGCCAAACGCTCGGCTCGGCCCGGCCCCCTCTTTTGGCATGGCCCGACCCGGGATGGACGGAGAGCGACCGACACGGAGGGAGGAGGATGAACGAGTGCCTCGCCTTCATTTTCGACACGGGCTCCGCGCGGACGGCGTTCGACTGCTGCTATCCCGTCCGCAAGGGGGGCGCCGTCAGCCCCTGCGGCAAACGGGCCCGCCCCGGCAACAAGGTCCTGTGCGAGGTTCACACGCGCCACTACGAGGACGTTCAGAAGACATGGCTGCAAAAAGTGTTTGTGGACGGGATCGACCCCGCCACTGCATTCGGGGATCACAGCATAGCGAAGATGGCGCAGTTGTCGTTTTTGGTTCAGCGCAAGCTTGAGATCACGCGCTTCAGCCTCCTCTCCCCGTACGAGGTCGAGACCGGGTACCCGCGGTGGCGCTGGAACGTGACGGCAGGGCTGGCGGAGATGATCCAGCGTGAGGAGGCCCTGACGTCGAAGAGCATGTCCGGCGTCGGCATGGGCATGGGCATGGGCATGGGCGTGGGCGTGGGCGTGGGCGTGGGCGTGGGCATAACGGCGCCGGCAGAGGCCGCCACGTCCCCGCTGTTGAGCGACACGGGCTGCGGCATTGGCGCGAGCGCGAAGCCTCTCGTCTCCATCACCGACACGACGGCAGGCGATGTGCCGGCGGAGGATGTGCTGGTCGTGTTCGACCACCCGCACCAGAACGGCGGCGGCGGCGGCGGCGCCACGGAGGCGGAGGCGGACCTCCTCGGCATGTGACGGACGCCGAGGTCACTCGAACTCGATATCGACGTGGAGCCGCTTGTTCTTCACCACCTCCATGCCGATGTCCGGCTCGGTCCCGGTCCCGGGGTCCTCGTATATCATCTCCCGGCACATCCGCCACGACGCATCGTGGCGGACGTCGCACGGTTGGATCGAGGGGTCCGCCCTGTACCAGAACACGCAGTCCTCCATCCGGGTGGACTGCGTACGGTTGTTCACCACCAGGATGCCGTAATTCGCCGTGACGTGGTCCATGATCCTGTTAAACAGGTCGAATGTGGGCACGACACTCGCGTAATACTCCCAAATCTTCCTCCTCCCTGTGTGTGACATCTCCCTGAAGATGAACACGAGGTCGACCTGCGTGCGGTAATTGGGGCCCCATCCCGGCGGGTTCGGCACTTGGAAGACGATGGCGAGGGTCATATGGAGGTGCCTCCCGTTGTAGATGGCGAATTTCAGGGCCTTGTCGGTCAGGAAGACGTTGCTCTGGTGCAACACGTCGTCGAGGATCACCCAGCACTTGGAAGGAAGCGGCGGGTTGGCGGCGAGCATCCGCGCGTCCCCTCGGTAGCGCTCGCGGATGCTGTCCTGCGCCTTGGCCGCCTGCACGCGCTTCTTCTGGACCTCGAGGATCCCCGACATGAGCTCGCTCGTGTACTCCTCGTGGACTAGCTCGGGCGGCAGCATCGTCTCCGAATAAACGGGCTGCACGGCCTCTGTGCCGGAACATGCCACTCCATACGCGAAATCGCTATCACACAGCTTTTTCTTGACGAGGTCGCGTACCAACACGCTCTTCCCTGTGTTCCGCTTCCCTAATATGGCCACAACGCAGTTGTCCCCCATCATCGAGTGGGACCACCGTTTGATCTTGAGAGTTGGCATGTCGATTTTACCTACCTAGACCCCCACTTCTTTTCGTCGATATTTGACACGGTCCGGTAGACGAGCGGCTGCAGCAGCGCGACGAGCGCGAGCCCGCCGATCCCGCCCCCCGCCGCCCCGCCCGCGGCGGCGAGGGCCAGCGACCCCGCGACGCCGATCGCGAGCGCCTCGCTCTGACGCACGAGGGGAGTGTCGTCGGAAACCACCGTCGCGGCGACGATCGCCGCCGCGACGAGTATGGTCGCGATGCCCGAGCTCATGTATATCCCACCACATCTATTTTTTCACCGCAGTCGCCGGCTAAGACGGGGGCCGACATCGAGGTCGCGGGCAACGACCTCGCGCTCATCATGAGTACCAGGATCCCGGAGCCCATACGCGTTTCCTTCATGCTCCACACCTACTGGCTCCCGGAGGACAAGCATGGGACGATGTACGCCTTGGAATATACAGACCAGGTCGTCAGCCTAACCCCCACCGTGGAGCCCGCGGGCACCACGGTGGGCGAGCTCGTGGAGAGCATGACGAGACGCGGCTTCTTCGTCAATTTCCGCGAATGGAAGAAGAACTTCGGGAAGAACGACTTCGGGCCCTACCTCCAGATCTCCACTTATCCCGACTCATTTTCAAGTTCGCAGCGCAGCCGCAGCACAACCACCTTCTCCGGAGGTATCGTGGTCCCGACCATGTACATCACGCGCAGGTTTGATGATCAGAGGGGCGACGAGCTGGTATTTTCGAACGGCTTCGCGCCATCACCGCTGACTGGGACGCAGGAGAAAAGCGGGCCGCTGTTCGACATGTGCTGCCTCCCGCTGAGTTTCCTCACCGACGAACATTTGTCGCGGGCCGACTACGCTCGTATCAGCAACGCCTCCAGCACGTACCACGCGCTGATGAACGCCACCATCGGCACGCCTCACGAGGGGGTGTCCCTCCTCACGATATCCTCGACGCCAAGCGTGGGAGATGTCAAATCCACCACCATCCGAATCGAGGACATGGGAGGGTACTCGAGCTTCACCCTCTACGGCGCGCTTTCCCTGGGGATGCGTCTCCACTACGAGCTCGTCCCGACCCCGAGTGGAGGAGGACCCATGAAGCACCCCGTGGCCGTGCTGCTCGCGAACTCGGCAGACCAGAAGGGCGGGATCAAGCTCGTCGTGTCGTCGATCCCGGAGCATTCCGACCTGCGCGAGATCACGATGAGCAATCCCGTCGACCGACGCAGTCTCTTATCTCCCGCGAACAATGCGACCTGGCGTTTCATGAAGAGGGGACCCACGGCCTCCTTCTCCATGGCATCCAAGGTCCTCGTGCCGAATGACGTCATCCGCGAGATGTTGTCAGTCATGCACATCCCGATTGTCGGCAGCAAACTGTTCAAGATCCGACTCCCCGATGCCGACGAGGAACAGAGGCGGACACAGACGATATCGGAGACGATGGGAGAGACGTCGGTCGGGGCCTTGGGGCTGCCGGCGACAGCGACAGCGACGTGTTGGCTGACGGGGCTGACGCTGATCCCGCCGCCCGCCCTGGAGCTACAGCAGCTGATCCCCGCCGCATTATCGTCCACCTTCGGGCCGACGGGGATCTCCACTCCGGGCACATCGACATCGTCGACCACCTTGGGCGGCAGCCGCTTGGGGAACTTCCAGACCGTTTGCGAGTACACGCTGACTCTGGCAGAAGAGCTCGCGAGGTCGAAGGACCTGGACCCGGAGCGCAGGCAGAGAACGGAGGGCTGTCTCCGCTTCCACGTCAAGAGGATGCGGGACGAGATGTGCCACCGGTTTGGGCCGGGCATGCCTTACCTGCAAAAAGCCGAGGACGAAGACCGTACTGTGGCGTACAGAGACGGCATGGCCTACATCAACAAGGTGCTCCAACTGACGGGTCTCCAGTTCTGACGAACCCCGCCCCCCTGAGATAGTCGTCGAAGTCATCGAGGAGGACGGCCTCGAGGAGGACGTCGTCCAGCGAGGCGGCGGTATCCGATTCGTAAACGTGTCTCTGGGCATGGGCATCTTTCGCGTACACGAAATCCTCCATCTCGCGCTCGTTCGTGGTCATCGCGAGCGTGTCGGCGCGGTAAAAGAACGCGCCCGCTGCGCTCCGGTACCCCGCGCCCAGCACCTCCTTGTTGCTGGAGTAAACAAGCACAGTCGCGGGTGGTGACGAAGCCATAGATCGGTCGGATTCACTCGGGATGCTGGTCCAGCCATGCCTTCTTTATGGCTTGGCCCCTAGTAGAATTTTTCTTCAGGCTAGCCATGGTGGTCCCGGCCGGAGAAGTGAACCGGACGGGGATCGCACCCCCGGCGCCGACCCTCGACACGATCTTCGGAAACACCCTACGCGCCACCAGCCGCGACGAGGACCGCGCCGCGGGGTGCTACCGCGGCATCAGCGCGGCCCACGCCTCGCGGACGTTCGACCCCTCGACGGTGGCGCACGTGGCGACGTGCCTCCGCTTCCCGGAGGTGATGCGCCGTACAGGCCGCACGTTCCTCGACCCCCTCGCGATCGATGTGGACAGCGCTCTGCGGGGGTACCGGTCGCGGGTGAGCATGGGCGCTGGCGCGCCGGAGGTCCCCGAGTGGACCAAAAAGGTGACGGCCAACGAGGCGTGCCCCCAGGCCGCGACCGCGTGACGGCGCGTCACGCATGCGATGCATGCCACGCATGCATCATCAGCGCAGCCGGCGCGTTGACACGCGCATCGCGCGTATCGCCTCAATGCGGATGCGGGCGTGAAGGCGGCGCATGAGGGTTCCGTCCCACGCGAGCAGCGCCGCGATGTCACGGCGCTGCTCGCGCATTTCATGCAGGGCGAAGTCCCGGACCGCAGGGAAGAGCGCGACGCAGCCGTCGACCTCACTGACGCGCTCTGGGAGGAGCGCCAGCTCGCACAGGAGGCGCGTCAGCGTCTCGTCGTCCAGCGGCGCGGTCGCGCCGCCCGCGCCCGAGCGGGCGCGGGCGCGGGCGCGGGCGCGGGCACGGGCGCACTCGCGCGCCCACGTCTCGGCGGGGGAGTCCGCGAACGGCTCCGGCTTCGGGATCGAGGCGAGTGGCGCCCCCGCCGGCCAGGAGCAGCGCACGAATCTCATGTACGCGTGCATCTCGTCGCCTTGCATGTAGACATGAGGCGGGGGCACGCCGAATTTTTGGTACATCGCGACAATCTTGTGTGGGAGGGAATCCTCGGGAAGGTGATGCATCTCCTCCCGGTACCAGCTCCCGGGGGCGATGGCCATGTCGATTCTTGACATGGCCATCATGGTCTTCCAGGAGTGGTCGCCCGGCGTTCCCAGCGCCGGGGTCGCGACGCACGGGGAGCGGCGGGTGACCATCGTCGGTGACCCCACCCCCCGCGGCGCGCGTCGCGCCCCAGGGGTGCCCCTCATGCTTGTCATCGTCATCGTCATCGTCATCGTCATGCTTGTCATCGTCATGCTGCTGCGGGAGGAGCCGAGAACGCATTAAGGACCAAGTGCGAGCCCTGGGTCATTTTTTTGAATCTCTGGTACCGGGGCCCCCTGGCTGCTGGGACGGTCCCTCGCCGCGCTCGCGCGCCTGAAGGAGCAGCGCCCTCCGACCGAGGCGTACGAGATGCCCGGCCGTCAGGAACCCCCGCGTCACCGCGTCTCCGGCGACCCTCACCCCTTCCGCGAATGCCTCGTCCTCTCCGGGCATGGGCAGCGACACGGGCAGCGACACGGGCAGCGACATGGATGCATACCCTTCCCCTCGCAATCCCTTACTTGATGGAGGTGTGCGAAAACGCACACATGCGCATCACATGCGCATCACTCCGCCGCGTGCGGTGCGACGAAGGCGAGGAGCGTCTCGCGCGTCCGGGGCAGGGTGGGGTCGAGGACCTCCGTGCGGCGGCGCGGGCCCGCCTCGAGCGAGACGTGCGGAACGAGGCGGACGTCCGCGAACCTCCGGAGCAGGGCATGGTCCGCGGCGACGGCGTCCCACGGCCAGGCCCTGCACACGACGCGGCCGCCGGCCCATCGCCGGCGGCACGTCGCAACGAAGGATTCCCAGGTCGGCATGAATTCGACGCAGTGGGGGCACCGCTCGGAGTAGATGAGCGTGACAACCACCTCCGGCGCCGACTGGGGCCCGGCGTCACGGGCTGCGGCTGGGGCCCGGCGCCGGGCGGCGGTGGTCTTCGACGCGGGCTTCGACGCCGCGGTCTTCGACGCGGTCTTCGCCGCGGTCTTCGACGCGGTCTTGGCGGCGGTGGTCTTCGTCTTCGTGACGCCCCGGCTAGGCTTCGGCGGCATGACGGCGGGCGATGATACAACCTGCCGCCAAAAAAAAGAGGGGCTTAAACGCGAGACGCCCCCAGGACAACACGACAACGAGCGAGCGGGACAGAACAGCATGGCGAACGCGAGATCCCGAGCGCGCACCGCGCACAAGACCGCGCGGGCCAGGGCTTCCGCCGCGTCCTTCCCGCGACCGGGGGATGTGCGGGAATACCCGGGCGGGTCGCAGATCCTGGTCCTCGGGCGCGCGATCAAGTTCCTCGGGGACAAGAAGGTGCAGGTCGAGCTGCGCTCGGGTCACCCGGCGAGCCTCGGCGAGACGGTGACGGCGCGCCTGATGCGCGGCAAGTCGAGCGGAGGACGGAGCTCCGTCCGCCCGGGATCGCGCCTGGTCCTCGCGTTCGACGGGGACGAACCGACACCCGCGAGGCAGGACGTCATTTACGACGTGGTGTACGTCAGCCCCTACAACACCGAGGTGGACTACAGCCCGCTGGACGCGTACGACGAGATTCCGGCGCGCCGAGGAGGCGCGGGAAGCGTGGACGGCGCCATCGATGACGACCACCTCATCGTCTTCGACCTCGGGAGCGAAAATAGTGAGGGCACGGGCGATGGTGGCAGCGGCAGCGGCAGCGGCAGCGGCAGCGACAGCGACATCGACATCGACGCCATCTGAGGCTACGCGAGCTTCATCGGTGTTGTGGACGAATAGTGCTTCACCTGACCGTCCGCCCCCCTCCAGGCAACGATCACGAACCTGGCCTGGCCATGGCCATCCCCCCAGAAGCGGAAGCGCTCGCCCGTCCGCACGCTGGGGTCAACAACCACGACCTTCCCCCACATTGCCGCGGCCGCGGCAATCTCCAGCTCCCCGCCCCAGGTCTCGTCCCGACGCATATTCGTCAGGTAGGGCGTCAGGTCGCCCTCGATCGCGCCGTGGAAGTCGGAATTGCTCTCGATAAAGTTGCAGCATGCCATTCGCACTTCCCGGTGCGCCCCCTGGGTCCCGTGCACCTGATCCGCCAGGGCCCTGAAGAGACACGCGCCATCGGACTCCACGTCCTTCACTTCCCTTCGCCAGGGGAGCGCTCTGAGCAGCTCATTTGCCGCAGCGAGCTGTTGCCTCGCCGCACTGCGCGATACACTCATCCTCCGCAGGTGGTCGATAACCGGGGGAAATCCGGGTAACCAGGCCGGGCGGCAACATTTTTGCCTTCCGGCGGACCGCGGACGCCGTTTCGAAGTCGGGGGAGCGCCGCGAACGCGCGCATGTCCTACCGCATGTCATACCACATGTCATACCGCATGTCCGACGCATGTCCGACGCTAACAACGGTCCGCGGTAAGGGAAAAAACGATCCCCGTCGCTCGCTCAAGTCAGCGTCGAGGATCCCTCGACTATCATCGACAACAACCGAAATTCATGGAGACACTGGAGACACTCCCCGCTGGCGTCGTGGGGGAGATCCTGCAGGCTCTCGGTCCTGCCACCATCCCGACGTGGGCAAACCTGCGCATGGCTGCGCCAGGAATGTCCAAGACGATAGACGATGCCATCAAATATGTCTGGTATATCCGCCTACCCAACAGCGAGACCGCCACGGACGAATATCTGAAGAGGGTGTGCGAGGTCACCAATCCGCGGACTCTCGACATGAGATGGTGCAATCGCGTCACAGACGCGGGGCTGAGGGAACTTCGCAAGCTCCTCCGCCTGACCGAGCTCAACCTCTCTCACTGCCCTGGCATCACGGACGCGGGGCTGGAGCACCTCAGCGTGCTCGCCGGTCTGCGGGTACTCGACCTGGGAGGGTGCACTGGCATCACGGACGCGGGGCTGAAACACCTCATGCAACTCGATGGCCTGCGGGTACTCGACCTGAGAGGGTGCACTGGCATCACGGACGCGGGGCTGAAACACCTCATGCAACTCGATGGCCTGCGGGTACTCAACCTGACTCGTTGCTCGTCCATCACGGACGCGGGGCTGGAGTCCCTCGGTAAGCTCGCCGGCCTGCAGGAGCTGTTCCTGAACGGGTGCTACCGCATCACGCAAGTGGGGCTGAAGTACCTCGGCAAGCTCGACAGCCTGGAGAGGCTCGGCCTGGCCGAATGCCGACACGTCACGGGCGCGGGGCTGAAGCACCTCTCGGCCCTAACCAAGCTGCATACGCTAGACCTGAGCGTGTCCCAGTGCACGGACGCGGGGCTGGCGCCCCTCGGCAAGCTCACCGGCCTGACGAAGCTCGACCTGTCCGTGAACGAAGACGTCACTGACGCGGGACTGAAGCCCCTCGCCCACGACAGGCTGAGGGAACTCAGCCTGTCGTGGTGCCGCAACATCACGGACGCGGGCCTGGCTCGCATCGGGAAGTTCTGCGCCGGCCTGGTGAAACTCAACCTGTATGGGTGCACTGGCATCACGGACGCGGGGCTCGCGCAACTCGACAAGCTCCAGCTGGAGGAGCTCGTCCTGGGTGCATGCAGCAGCATCACGGACGCGGGGCTGGCGCACCTCGGCAGGCTCCGCGGGCTGAGGAAACTCAGCCTGTCGTGGTGCCGGAACATCACGGACGCCGGGCTGGCGCACCTCTCGATGCTCACCCGGCTGAAGGAGCTCAACGTGGAAGAATGCCAGCTCACCATCACGGGCGCGGGGCTGGATCACCTCGGGAAGCTCTCCGGACTCCAGAGCCTCACCCTGGCAGACTGCGTCTTCACGGACGACATCAAGACCACGGCACTGAATGCGCTCAACCTGCAGAGCCTCCACCTGATCAAGTGCGACGCCAAGGACGCTGAGCGGCTGGAGATGCTCATCGAGGGCCTCAAGAGTCGCGGGGTTGCCGTCTACACTACCCTGATGGAGGTGCTGGCGGCGAACGCTGGCCGCGAACCGAGAGCCGCAGGGCTCGCTAACCGCATATGAAAGCGCTATTTTTTGTGCGTCACGCCTCCGCGCACGCGGCCGCGACGTCCGCGACCGTCCCGCGCCTGCGCGGATCCGGCTCCACCAGAGCGCACACCGCCTTCCACTCGGCGGGCCTCGCGTCGCGCAGACGCGAGGCGCCGGCGTCGCCGAGGAGGTGCAGGAGGCTGATCCCGAGGGAGTACGCGTCGGCCTCCGGCGCGGCGGCCCCGACCCGGACGTGCCCGCCGCGCTTGCGGCCGGCGCCGACGCCCTCGGGGAGGCGCATGTCGCCGGCCGCAAGCGCGGCGGCGTGGAGCGCCGGCCGCGCGAAGTGCTCGGGCGGGGACGTCCAGTGCCGCGGCCACGTCGCGACGTGCGCGCCCGCGGCGCGGAGGGAGCCCCAGTCCGCGATGGCCCCGCGCCCGCGGGGGAACACCAGGACGTTCTCGGGGCGGACGTCGCCGTGCACGAGACCCGCGGCGTGGAGCGTCGCGAGCCCCCGGGCGGCGTCCGCGACGAGCCGGCGGAGCCGCCCGGCGCGGTTCAGGACGGCCGATACCCCGCGCCGCGTCGCGAGGGACGCGAGGTCCTCCTGCGCGAGGGGCATCACGATGTGCGTCCGGCGCCGGTACCGCGCGGTCCCCCACGGGATGACGATGCCCCCCGTGGGGGAGGACCGGGCCTGCGGGACGCGCCGCGTGGACGACGAGGGGCGGTGGTTCGCGGTGTCGTCGTGGTGCCTGTCGATGGCGTTGGCGACGCTGGCGACGCTGGCGGCGTTGGCGGCGTCGGCGTCGGCGTCGCTCGCGCCCTCCGGGATCACCTTGACCGCGACGCGGTCGTCGTCGCATACGGTTGCGGGGATCGCCGCCCGCAGCGCCACTGGAACGACGTCGCGCTTCGCGACGGAGAATACTGTAGCGGACGCCCCCGAGCCGATCCTCCGCCACGACGCGGGGGTCATGGTCATGGTCATGGTCATGGTTATGGTCATGGCCCGAAAGAAAGAGATGAGACGAGATGAGATGAGATGAGATGAGATGAGATGAGATGAGATGAGATGAGATGAGATGAGATGAGATGAGATGAGATGAGATGAGATGAGATGACATGACATGACAGGAGTCACTGGTGCCCGTGCGGCGTGGGCGGCATCCGCGTCTCGAGGAACCGCCGCGCGCTCGCGTGGATCCACCCCGCGTGGAGCTCGGGCGCCGGGCGCCGGGGCCCCGCGGGCGCGTCGCACGGGCCGAAGCCGCCGCGCGTGGGCGCCGGGTAAGCGACGACCTGCGTCGGGGGGGCGACGGTCGGGAGCTTCCCCGCCCCGGCCGTCCCGGGAGCGGTGCGTGCGCTCCACCCCTCACGGAGCGCCGCGCGCTCGGCGTCCGCCATGCGGTGCGCGGTATCGCATGCGATCCTACCCGACTCGCGCGCGGGCGCGGTGAAGAGCCGTTCCCGGGAGGCGTACTGGAACATGGATGGCTGGGGGGAGATTTTATTTGGCTAGCGCGCGTTCGCGTGACACCACCATAAAGAAGATCGGGCGGCATGGCATGCCCGATACCACGCCCGATGCCACGCCCGATGCCACGCCCGGTGCCACGCCCGGCGACGACCAAGGTGCACGGCGCGCGCGCAGTCGCGCGGTGGTCCGCTTCAACGAGAAGTTCCGCCAGTTGCTGAAGCAGTGCCTCGCGCGGCTCAAGGTTGACGGGGACACGGAGCGTTACACCGCCGTCAAGGCCGCGTACGCGGACTACGACTACAACTCGCCCGCGTACCTGGAGAACGCCGAGGCTTGCGGCCTCGGCGGGGACGGCGGGATGGACTCGCTCTCCGGGGAGCTCGTCGCGGGCATTGCGACGCGTGACATCTTCGACGGGCGACTCGGCGCCGCCGCGGCGCGCGGGGCCGCAGATCTCGCGAGCGCGGTGTCGGCGGCCTCCGGGACCGAGTCGTCCTCCGACGAGGCCGGGGCCGGGGACGGCGACGCGGCGGTCCCGCCCGAGTTCATGCGGCTGTTGGACGAGACGGGCATCGGGGAGGTCTCCCGACGGATCGCCGACAAGGTCCACGCCTCCGGCGAGGAGGACATCGGCGCGGCGCTGGCCGGCGAGGTGTCCAACATGATGCGCTCCGGCGAGATCCAGCAGCTCGCGGGGGAGATGATGAGCATGTTCTCCGGCGGCGCGGGCGGCGGCGGCATGGACTTCTCCGCCCTGATGCCGATGATCCAGGGGATGATGGCGGGCGCGGGTGCGGGCGCTGGCGCGGGCGCGGGCGCGTCCGGACCGCGCCTCCCCGCTCGCCCGCGCACGGGGAAGGGCTTCCGCTCCGTGCGCCGGAAGCCGGGCGGCGCCAAGTGACGCGTGACCGACCCCCGACCCGGGTCGCATTTTTTTTGCATCGGATATCATCAAATCCACCATCCATCCAACCATGTGGGAGCCAACCGGCGACGTTCGCGTGGACGGGTTCATCCGCACCGCGTCATTCCTCTCGTTCGTGCTCATCGGGTCCGCGGCGATCGTGACGATGTTCCTCCTGTCTCAGCGGAACCTGATGCTCTTCGTGAGCTCTGTGGTCGCCGTGCTCACGACGGCCATTGTGGCTTACACGGTATCGTTCCTTGTCATGTCCGACCGCATGACCTTCCGTGGCTACCAGTGGGGGATCGGGACCGGCCTCGCCTCCACGATCGTGGGGATCGGGTCCCTCATGGTGATCTACACCAACCGCGGCCGCTTCCGCAGCTCCGGAAGCTCCGGCAGCTCTGGCAACGGGGGGGACGGCGGGCAGAAGTGAGGCTAGGGGCGTGAAGTTGGCGGCCAGTCAAAAAGGAGGCCATATAACGAGCATAACGAGCATAACGAGCATAACGAGCATAACGAGCACGCCAGCGATCGAGACATGAGCAGTAGTAGTTACGGGATACTCGACTACTTCGATGACCGTCGGGTGCCTGACCCGGAACCCGGGGGACCCCCCGGCGGTAAAGAAATTGCAGCCGCCGCCGCGCTCGCGATGTGGTTGAGAGGAAACCCCGACCATGAGGCGTTCGTTAACCGCGTCAGGAAGGCGTTCTCGTCGATGGGCGACCTCAACGACCTCACTGAGACCCTGACGGGGATCTACAACGAGGCGCCCGAGCACGTGAAACGGCTCGTGTGCGAATTCGTCTTCCTGAACTGTGGGCGTGAGTGCGACGGCTACTCCTTCGACAAGAACGTGCGTGACGAAGAGCTCAAACTCTTTCAAAAGGGTGCCCCGATATATCGGGGAGGTGGTCAAAACGACGACGACAGCGGCGACGACGACAGCGGCGGCGACGACGACAGCGGCGACGACGACAGCGGCGACGACGACGACAGCGGCGACGACGACAGCGGCGACGACGACAGCGGCGACGACGACGACAGCGGGGAACCGACGACGACGACGACGACGACGGACGACGACGGCGCAGTCGACGAGTGGTTTGCGGACCCTCTCTGCATGAACGTCGGGGACCCCCGGAACTCTCTCCACGCTCCCATGTCGTCCGGGAACCACGGCGGATTGGTCCTGAAACGCTCGGGGGGCGGGAAGACAGTCCTGCTCGTCCCCGGCCTCGTCGCGGTCGCGGTGGGCCTCGGCATCCTCGCCGAAGCGGAAGATGTGAAGAGGGAAACACAGCGGAAGAAGATCCGTGACGCGTGGTGCGGGAAGGGCAAGAGCGTGTACACTGTGTCGCTCCCGCGCCACCCCAGCGCCCCGGAGATCCGGGACGGGATATACGCGGCGCTGACCGCGCACCCCCCGCACGACCTCGTCGCCCCGGTCCTCCGCGCCCTCGCCAACGCCGTCGGGGACGCCGCGTCCGAGGCCCTGAGCTGCCCGCGACGGGGCCCCTGCACGTTCGCGAGCGAGGCGACGCTCCACGTCGCGGACGTGCTGCGGGGCGACGAGGTCCCGCCCAAGCTGCGCGACCGCGCGCCGGCCGCGCTCCGGTGGTTCCTGACCTCCGGGAAACGGGTGCGGGAGCTGTGCGCCGGCGGCAGGAGCTCGAGGTGGTCCCCGCGCATCCTCCAGGATGGGAAGGAAAAGACGCACATCTGCCTCGGGGCGCACCCCCCGGACTCGGTGGTCCTGGTCCCGCACGACGTTGGGCCGGGGGATTCCGTGAACATCCCCCGCTACGAGAAAAAGGTCAAGTCGACCCTCAGTCACAGGGAGGTTCCCGGGTGCATCGTGCGGCGCGGGACCGGCGCGGGACCGGCGTGCTTCGTGCTCCGTGTGTCGAAGCACGTCCTGCACGCCGTCAACACGGACGACAGGCTCAAGCTCAGCGTGAACTCCCCCCGGAAGCGCTCCCGCGATGGCGACGGTCCCGAGTCCGAGCTCGTGCGCGAGGCCGTGCTGAGCGAGTTCGCGGGTATGGAACATCTCCTCGGCGAGATGGTGTCGTGAGCGAGCGCGGCGTCGGCATCACACGAGGGCCCAGGCGACGAGGAACGTCAGGGACAGGAACCCGTACACGCGGGCGAGGACCACCCACGCCCCCCACTCGGGGCGCACGTGGACCGCCCCGCGGTGGTGCCGGAGCTGCCCCGCGAGCTCGTCGGCCGCCATGAAGCAACAGAACGCGCTGATGACGAAGAGGACGCCGACCACGGCCTGCAGGACGTTTTTCTCCCGCCCCCCCGCGATGCCCCGCATGAACACGGCGGACGTGATCGCGACCGAGCTCGTCAGCGCCCCGTTCCGGAACGTGGACTGGAACCCGTTGAAGACGGCCTGCATGTTCACGCTCCCGGCGGGGGCGGGGGCGGGGGCACTGGCGTAGGCGCGGTCGTCACGCATGTCTACCTCGGGGGGGAAAAAAGCCGGTTTTTTCTGCGATGATCATGGCACCACCTCCGTGAGCAGGAACCGCACCTTCCCGAGGAAGCATGCGTACTGAATCATCAGGGGCAGGTCGCGGTGCATGAAGATTTCCACGGCCGGGTCCAGGTTCGTGCACCGCGCGAAGATGTTCAGGAATGAGATGTCGAAGCTGCCGGCCAGCATCCGGTCTGGCTCGTTGATGATGGTCACCTCCGGGTTGTCCCGGTGCGAGATAACCGTCTCCCGCGACACCTTGTCCCCGTGCCCGCTGAACGACACCGATTCCTGACCGACTATGCTGATGTCGACCCGGTCTGTCATGTTGTTCAAATCCCGGATGAGGCGCTGCATGTCCGCGCTTGGCATCATCACCGAGGTCGTGTACATGCTGAAGTCGATCGGGTGGCTCTGGACCTCCACGTCCGTCGTGGCGAGGCGGTAGATGGTCCGCGACCTCTTCCCGCTCCGATCGACCGTGACGCACAGCGTATTGGGGTCGTCCTCCGAGATGGTCAGAGTGAGGACGTCGTTTGACGTGAGCGTCTTCGTGATGAGCTTCTGGAACTTCAGGACGTTGATGCCGACGTTCACCGACCGCCTGACTTGATACACGTCGAACGACTCGGCCTGCAGGTCGAACTGCATCACGGCCGACTTGGTCGGGTCCACCGCGCACATGTGGATGCCCTCGGGGCCGATCGCCAGGTTGCAGCGGAGGAGGATCTCCTTGAGTGCGTCGAACAGCGTCTTGATCGCGACCGCGGAGGCGGTTCGGATCTCGATGATGTTGCCGCTGTTGCTCGCCGTATCTTTCGTCATGGCTGGGGCCCGGGCGGTCGCGGTATCTGCGGACACCTTCAACATGGTCGGCGGGGAACTAGCCTTTATGGCATACCCTAGTCCTCCACCCGCACGCCCGTCACCACCGCGTGCCCTCCGTACTGGACGCGAATGCCGCCGCTCCCCCTGGACCCGGTCACGCTCCCGCCCTCGACCTCCACCCGGCTGCCTTGGCCGAAAGCGAGGACTCCGGTCTGCTGGTTGTCCTCCACCCGCACGCCCTTCACCAAGGCGTACCCGCCTCCCCGGGCGCCGATGCCGTTGACCTTGGACCCGGTCACGCTCCCGCCCTCGACCTCCACCCGGCTGCCCTGGTCGAAAGCGAGGACTCCGGTATGCTGGTTGTCCTCCACCCGCACGCCCTTCACCAAGGCGTACCCGCTTCCCCGGGCGTCAATGCCGTTGACCTTGGACCCGGTCACGCTCCCGCCATCGACCTCCACCCGGCTGCCTTGGCCGAAAGCGAGGACTCCGGTCTGCCGGTTGTCGGTCACCCGCACGCCCTTCACCAAGGCGTGCCCGCCGGCCGCGGCGCTGATGCCGTTGACCTTGGACCCGGTCACACTCCCGCCCTTGACCTCCACCCGGCTGCCCTGGCCGAAAGCGAAGACCCCGGTCTGCTGGTTGTCCTCCACCCGCACACCCTTCATCACCAAGGCGCCCCCGCCGCCCGC
>Ga0255780_10001417_pt1 | contig 22352 bp, 18 predicted proteins | sample 071ome_32_FD_179978 | JGI IMG/M metagenome (GOLD analysis project Ga0255780, IMG submission 179978) | Coastal salt marsh microbial communities from the Groves Creek Marsh, Skidaway Island, Georgia - 071405AT metaG (version 2) | ecosystem: Environmental > Aquatic > Marine > Intertidal zone >... | reverse complement strand
AGACTGATCAGGGGTCTGCCGGAGCGCTTGATCGTCGCGCAGCTACAGGATCCCCTGTTTTTGGAAGGCCCGTATTCTGCCGTTTCGACCCCTTGAATACAAGCTACCCCGGCCTCTCGTTGGCGGCCAGTTCCGGTCCAGTCCCGGTTCAGTTCCGGTAGTGAAGCGGGTCGCTCGCCGGACGTCCTTTGATCTCATAGGGTCCTACAAATCGAGGATTCATACGCGTCTATGCGATAGACCCCCGGTCTTCGCGACGCTGGCTTCACCCGATCAATCGGTGAATATCACCGGCAGTGATATCGACATGGTTCGCTTCACAGACCTAGATTGAATTTCCATTCGGCGAGGACTTTTCCTACAATAGGCGCCTTTCAAAATCGACGGACGGAGTTGGATACATGGAAAGAGAATCCATGGAGTTTGATGTTGTGATTGTAGGCGGTGGGCCGGCCGGTTTGTCCACAGCGATCAAGCTATCCCAATTAGCCCTCGAAGCAGGCTCAGAGGTATCCATCTGCCTCGTAGAAAAAGGCTCTGAGATCGGCGCTCACATCCTTTCCGGTGCAGTGGTCGAACCGACAGCCTTAAATGAGCTGTTCCCAGACTGGCAAGCCATGGGCGCGCCACTCAACAACCCAGTCACTGATGATGACGTCTACATGCTGGTCGACGAAAAGCAGAGTATGCGACTGCCCGCGCTTTTCATTCCAAGTGCGCTTCACAATCACGGAAATTATGCCACTAGTCTAGGTAATCTCTGCCGATGGCTGGGCGAGCAAGCAGAAGCACTCGGGGTCAATATATTTCCAGGCTTTGCGGCCTCGGAAGTCCTCTTTCATGAAGATGGTTCGATCAAGGGAATCGCAACCGGAGATATGGGTGTTGGCGCAGATGGAGAGCAAAAGGCCACATTTGCTCCCGGCTACGAACTCCATGCCAAGTACACAGTGTTTGCTGAAGGCTGTCGGGGTCATTTGGGCAAGTCCCTTATTCAGCGATTCAATCTCGATCAAAACTCCGATACGCAACACTACGGCATTGGCTTTAAGGAGATTTGGGACATTCCTGCAGAGCAACACGTCCCTGGGAAGGTGGTTCACACGGTTGGCTGGCCTCTCGACTTCGGTCCTGGCGGCACCCTTGGCGGATCGTACCTTTACCATTTGGAAAACAATCAAGTGGCGCTTGGCCTGATTGTGGATTTGGGGTACAGCAATCCACACCTTTCACCCTTTGATGAGTTTCAGAGATACAAGCAGCACCCGGTGATTCGCCAGGTGTTGGAAGGTGGCAAGCGCGTCGCGTACGGCGCTCGAGCAGTCGTTAAAGGAGGGTTCCAAGCACTACCAAAATTGGAAATGCCAGGTGGCTTGTTGGTGGGTGACGACGCCGGCTTTTTAAACAACCTCAAACAGAAGGGCACCCACACCGCCATGAAATCCGGCATGTTGGCCGCTGAGGCAATTTTCGAAGCCCTGGCCGCTGGCTCGGAAGGTCACGACGAACTCAACCGCTATACGGAGCTGTATCGAGCGTCGTGGCTGCACGATGAGTTGCACAAAGCTCGCAACATCATGCCTGCACAACATAAATTTGGCATGTTCGTCGGCGCGATGTTCGCCTGGGTGGATCAGTACATCTTCCGGGGGAAACTGCCCTTCACGTGGCTGGATTCAAAGCCAGATTTTGCGAAATTGAAAGACCAAGCCGCGGCCAAAAAGCCAGACTATCCCAAGCCCGACGGTGTCATTACCTTTGATAAGTTGAGTAGCGTGTTTCTTACCAACACCTATCATGAAGAAGATCAGCCGTGTCACTTGCGACTCACCGATCCTAGTATTCCGGTGGGCGTTAACCTGCCGAAGTATGATGAGCCCGCTCAACGGTACTGTCCTGCAGGCGTTTATGAAATCGTCGAAGAAGTCGATGGTCCGCGCTTTCAGATCAATTCGCAAAACTGCATTCATTGCAAGACGTGCGATATCAAAGATCCCGCCCAGAACATCACCTGGGTTGTGCCGGAAGGCACGGGTGGCCCAAATTACGGCAACATGTAGGACTCTGTATTATCCAACATAGGAGGTTGCACTCAGGCAGCCTCCGTCAAACGCTGTCGGTTACATCCACATCGAAAAATAGATTCTCGCTTTTTACAACCAGCGCGCCAGACCGCGGATGCGTCTCAACCGCGTCCATCACGGCGTAATAACTGCTTCGATTGAGTTTCGCCTCAAGCCCATCGCGAACATCCAGGTACAGCATGCCGCGGCACTCTGCGGTCACGCCAACTCGTAACCCATGCTGAGGGCCCAGCACACAGACGTCCCCCACATTGGTTGTCAGCAAGATCTTCTGTGCCCCCGAATTCTCCTGGATTTCAGCAAGCACCACCATAAAAGGCGCCTCCTCAACCGAGATTCGACAGGCCTCAACCGGTGTCACCAAATGAAATTCGTCTCCAGATCGACGTAAGATACTTGCGAACAATCTGACTAATCGAGGCCGCAGGATCGGCGTGCCCTCAAAGAGCCAGTTACCCTCGCGATCGATGACCATGTCAATGTCGATCACTCGGTCAGGATGCCATTGGTCAATCGGCGGTCGAGAGCCAACCTCGTACCTCGCAAGCTCCTTAAACAGCCCGTAATGAAGCGCTTGATCGAGACTCAAAACTTGAGCACCTCCGCCTTCAACGCTAAGAGATCAACAATCCCGATGGCATTGAAGCCTTTCATCATGCCGGCACACTCGCCGGGGTTGAATCCCAGATGGAATTCTGATTGCTCTTGATGAAACCGATGCGTATGGCCATGAAGGCTGATATCGAAGGTCGCTTCATGGTCGCTCGGAAATTCGAGCGGGTCATGAACAATGCAGATGGATCGCCCCGCAAGCATCAATGAATAAGGCGGCTCGAAAAACTGAAAGCCCGCTTGGGCGATGGCGGGCTCTAGCGTATCCCGCTCTAGATCATTGTTGCCAAAGACACCGACCATCGGCATATCTAGCCGAGAGAATACGTCAATCGTTTTCGCTTGCGTGATGTCACCCGTATGAATCACGCAGTCAACCGCGGCCTCATTAAAGAGCTGAACAATCTGCCGACAGTTCGACATATTGTTATGCGTGTCACTGACGACGCCGATGCGCATAGAATTCCCCAACAAAAAAGGCCAGTGAATCACTGGCCCCTTTGCAATGATCGCTCGTGTGTTAAGCGACTTTTTCTAGGATGTGGATGCCACATGCAGAGCCTAACCCAATGACGTGAGCGAGGCCAAAACGCGCGTTTTCAACCTGGCGGGCACCCGCCTCACCCCTCAAATGGGTGCACAGCTCGTAAATGTTGGCTATGCCAGTTGCGCCTAATGGATGCCCCTTGGAGAGCAGCCCGCCGCTAACATTCACGGGAATCCGTCCGCCGAGAGCGGTTTCACCTTCATCAATCATGCGCCCCGCTTCGCCGTCCGCACACAAACCAAGATTTTCGTAATGAAGGATCTCGGCGGTGGCGAAACAGTCGTGAAGCTCAACCAAATTGAGGTCACTCGGCCCAATGCCAGCCATCTCATAGGCCTGCTTTGCAGCAATTCGCGTCACAGAGTTCACATCAGGCATGACCAGATCACGATCACTGTACGGGTCACTGGTTAGGACTGAGGCTTTTACCCTTACCGCCCGTTTCATACCCAGCTCCTTCGCTTTTTTCTCAGAAACGAGAACGGCCGCAGCTGAACCATCCACGTTCACTGAGCACATCAACTTCGTGTTGGGGTAGGAAATCATTTCAGCGTTCATCACCGTTTCAAGCGGCGTCTCGATTTGATACATCGCCTTCGGGTTCATCGTGGAATGGTGATGATTCTTTACGCTGACCTTCGCGAACTGCTCAAAAGTCGTCCCGTGATGTCGAGCGTGCTCCATACCTGCCTCAGCGAACACTGCCGGCATCGTACCCGAGCCCAGCAAGCCTTCTTTTGGAATACCCGTTGCGCCACCCGCCCCTCCAAGCAGACCTTTACCCATCTGTTCAACACCCACGGCGAGAACGCAGTCAAAAACACCCGCTTTGATGGACATCCAAGCCTCGCGGAACGCAGTTGCGCCTGTCGCACAGGCATTGGCGCAGTTCACCACCGCCATACCCGTTTGACCAATCTCCTGTAACACCCGCTGCCCAACCATGCCTGAAGCCTGGCCCAGATTGCCGCAGTACAGTGCCTGCATGTCTTGGATTTGCAGACCGGCGTCATCCAGCGCCATAAGGGCGGCCTGAGCACCCAGCTGGGGAACCGTTTTATCTGGAAAACGGCCAAATTTGATCATATCGACACCAACCACATATACATCACTCATGAGCGACTCCTTTGCCTCTAGGGCGGTTAACCCACCTAAGCGGCGGGTTTGAAAAAATAACTAATATAACTGTTGCCTTCTCTGTCTTTACGACCCAGCGCGTCATCAAAGATAACGTCCACTGGCATGTCAAAAGACAAGTTCGCGGGATCCGGCTCAATCCCAATTAGGTTCCCTTTAACGGTTCCACCCCCATCCAGATCCACAATGGCCGAAATATAGGGTACCTCAATGCCAGGAAAACTCCTGAAAACGATACTGTAAGAGTACAACTTGCCAGTATTGCCGAGCCTCTTTGCGGCCAACGTGTCTCGACCACCGCATTTCGAACAGGTCGTACGCTCACCTAAAAATACGGCACCGCATCCCCCGCAGGCCATCCCTTCAAGGTAAGGATCATCCGTCCCAGCACCCTTGATGTAGGGCACTGCTGGGAGCGGCCCTTTGACTTGATTGTCGTCGGACATAGTTTCCTCTATTCCACTGAAAAGCCGTTGAAGATTAAACTGAGTGATCGATAAGATTCAAGCAAATCACTCCGGTTTATGACCCAACCTCATTAGGAATCTCACTATGGCGTATCTCAGTTTCACCGGCAGCGACCGCGCTGCCTCCATTAATCGTCGTGCGGTCTCGCTCGTTCTTAACGCGATGCGCCTAGAAGGCCTAGAGATTGTTGAGTGCGAGCTTGAAGCCTTTAACCTCCCGTTGTATTCCCAAGTGACCGAACACTCACAAGGGTACCCTGCGTCCCTCAAAACTTTTCGAGGACAGCTGACGGCCGCCGAAGGGCTGGTGATCGGCTGCCCCGAATACAATGGGCTCATCACGCCACTCCTACTCAACGCCTTAACTTGGCTCACTCGAAGTGAGTCAGCTGACCCTGATCTCAGCGGCTTCAGGTTAAAACCCATTTTAATCTGCAGCAGTTCACCAGGCGGACTAGGGGGCATAAGAGCCGCCGCAGAACTCGCCAACTACCTGAGAGGCATTGGCGCTCTCATTTACCCAGAATTTTTTATTGTGCCGCAAGGATTCAATGTTTTTTCAGAGAGCGCACTCGCGGAGGATCATCCGATGGCGATTAGAGCCCAACAGCTGGCAGCGTCGTTCAGCCATTTCTCTCGCGGCCGGCAATCTTGAGTGGTCAAAGCGAGACCTGTGGATCTGATCACGCCTGGGATTGGTTTAATTTTGATTCGTTGAATCCGAGATCCGACATCGAGTATTGGCAAGGCCCTGTGGTGGCTGCGCTAACCTGTCGTCGATGCGAAACGAGAGGCCTTATTTGGACCCAGGCTTGGGGCGGTTACAAGCTCGCCAAACGCGTTTACTGGCTGACACCTTGCTCGGGCTTGGTCTTTGATCATTATTTGAAGAATCAGGCCAACGGATCATGCCAAGTGAGCCGCGCACATGACGAGCTAGTCGCGCTGTTTCAGTTGCGATCAGAGCGTTCAGCCTTTTACCTCGTGGACCTTAGCGCGCAAACAGCTTGCGAGGTGGCGCCGCAGCAAGAAGCAAGCCCCAGCTTTGATCTTTGGCAGAAGGGCTTCGCTCGGCAATCCGAATGGCAAGCCTTAATCGATCGAAAAAGCTGAAAACATCACTAGCGCTCGGCGAACGACGGTAGAGACTTCAGCTCATTTCGCTTGGGCTGCCACGACCCGTAACTGCTCAAGCGCACCTTGCATACTGCCCCTCAAAAAAGGCACAAACGCGGCGGGCTCAATATCAGCCTCCCAAACGAAACGACATTCGGTCTCACTCAAGGCTTCAATACTAACTCGCGCTTCATGGAACTCCATGGGTTGTGGCGATTCAATGCAGCGGTAAACAAGTCGCATCAAATCCTCATCACGAATGACAATCTCCTCTGCGATGTCACCGGCACCAGGGAGTTGCAAACGTCGCACGCGGCCATCAAACATGCAGTGCGTGACGCCTGGAACCCAATCGACACGGTCGACCGTGCCAATAATCGCCCACAAATCGGCAGCAGGCACCGAAAACCTCTCGTCAAATCGAATCGTCATAGTTCTCTCCTGAATGACTCGAAGCAAGGAGGGCGCAAGCGCCAAAGCCATCGCATGTAAGCTTGCCTTGTATCGTTAGGGCAACGACAAATTGGATTTTTCAATTTCGATGAAACACCACTCTATTTCTTGAAATCGACTTTTTATCGCTGATTCAATGTGGTCGAGAATTTGCGCCGCATCAGACACCACGAGCGTTGGATCAAGACTCACCTTCGCCGCAAGCAGTACCTTAGGCCCCATTTGCAGCGTCACCACACTGTGAATATCTGAAACAGAGACGTGGTTTTGTATCAATTCCTCGATGGTATCTCGTAAATCGGGCTCGGCTGAGCGGCCGACTAAAAGGCCTTGCAGCCGATTTGCTAAACCGGCGGCGACTACAATGAGCAACACACCGATCGCGATAGATCCAAACGCATCGTAGCGAACGTCGTCCAGCCACCAGGCCGCAAGCAACGCACACCAGGCCATCAAAAGGCCAAGAATCGCAGCAACATCTTCACCGAGGACCACCACAATCTCAGCGCTGCGCGTGGTCTTAAGCCATTGCCAAAACGGCTTTTCGCCCGCCATTTTTTTCGCTTCGGTGACCGCGCCGTAAAGACTGCCCCCTTCGAGCAAAATAGCGCCGCCAAGCACCAGCAAACCCACCCACACCTCATTTAAGGGCTCGGGCTCAGTGAGCTTGTGCCAACCTTCGACGAGGGAATAAATGCCGCCCAGGCTGAACAAAATCAATGCAACGATGAAACTCCAGAAGTAGCTCAGCTTGCCGTAACCAAGCGGATGCTCTTCATCAGCTCCTCGCTTGCTGCTTCTCAGGCCAATGTATAAGAGGACTTGATTACACGTATCCGCGACCGAATGAATCGCCTCTGCGGCCATACTTCCTGAATTGGTGTAGATCGCGGCGACACCTTTACTGATTGCAATACCAAAATTGGCCAAAAAGGCGTAAAGAATTGCTTTTTCTGGCGAGCCTGCGTGCGCCACTGAACACCCTCTTTTATTCTAAGTTCTACCCCCTCAAGCTTAACATCTTGTTCAAGCACATCGCCAAACGCTCAGCTCTTCCGGCCCCGGCTGACTGGCGACAGAATGCCCAATAAAGTGCCCACCGATTGACGGGGATTACGTGTGAGCAGCAAAGGGGCAAGCTGTTCCTCTTAAGTGCTAAGGGTGACAGAAGATGACTCGCGATCTATGTTTAGCCATGGCCCAAGTATTTCCACAACCCACAGGTGAATCCACGCTGACCTCATGAAGGACCCCATCATTCAGACCACCGGTCAGGTTCAAGACCTCATCGTTCTCGCTCCCGGATCAAACATGGATCTTGACCACCCGCACTTGGCACGCCTCGCTGCCTTGTGCGAAGCGCTGGAACTCAGCACTTGGCGATTTCAATTTCTCTACCGTGACGAGGGGCGGCCGTTCCCGCCAAAAGATATCAACGTCACGATCAACGAGTATGAACTTCAGCTACGCAGCGCCGCCAAGCAGTTCCCAACTGCTCGTCTGCACCTCGGTGGGCATAGCTACGGGGCGCGGATTGCAACCCATGTTGCGGCAAAACTCGTCACGTCAGGCGATAAGCTTGCAGGGCGCCTTCGCTCCATCATCGCCTTCTCGTTACCCGTTCACCCCGCCAAAAATCCACATCTTAAAAGATGGGACCACGCGAGCGATCTGGCACTGCCGGTCTGTTTGGTGTCTGGTGAAAGAGATGCTTTGGCGGAACCCGCCCAGCTCGGCACGCTCATGGCCCGAATGCACAATCCACTGAATACACTCACAGTGCTCACGGGAACCGATCACGGCTTTGGGCAATTAGCCAAATACCGCCAAGACGCGGAGGCTTACGCCACGGCTACCATGGCTGTGAGCGCTTTCCTAAAAACACTCGAGCAGCCACTTAGCTAGACCGACAAACCTCGATTAGGTGAATCAAACGGCACAGCAGCGAGCGCCGCTCCCCTCGCAACACGCCAGCGTGTGGCGAGATCGGTCTCAACGTCTAAAGCGAATCAAATACCGGGGACTGGGAACTGCTGACAAAGGGCGTGAACTTCAGACCGTATGGATTCGAGTAAGGATTCATCATCTGGCGCTGACAGCGCCCTGACCATCCAATCGGCCAGTTGATTCATCTCAGACTCACCCATCCCTCGCGCAGTCGCCGCCGGCGTTCCCAGCCGAATCCCGCTGGGTCGTAAGGGCGGATTTGGATCGTCAGGGATAATCTGCTTATTCGTGGTGATATCCGCTTTATCCAGCGTCTCCTCCGCCACACGACCATCAAGCCCGAACGATGCCATGGTGTCCATCACGATCATGTGGTTGCTCGTTCCGCCGGTGACCAGTTGTCCTCCCTGCCCCATGAGACGCGCGGCTAAAACTTGTGCATTGTCTAGCACGCCTTGAGCGTAGGCTTTGAATTCCGCAGTCTTGGCTTTTTCAAGCGTGACGGCTATCGCGCCGACGGCATTCATGTGAGGACCACCCTGAAGCCCGGGAAAAACCGATTTATCGATATCCTTGGCAAACTTTTTGCGGCACAGCACCATCCCACCTCTCGGGCCGCGCAGCGACTTGTGCGTGGTGGTGGTTACAATGTCGAACCCATAATCGAACGGATTACGCATGGCGTCCCCGGCCACCAACCCTCCGAAATGGGAAGCGTCTGTCATCGAAATTGCGCCGACCTCATCAGCAATAGCTTTGAAGGCTGCATAGTCGATATCGCGTGGGTAGGATGTATAACCGCAAAGCAGCATTTTAGGTTTGGTGGCCAGTGCGTCCCTGCGAACCTGATCAAAATCGATGGCTCCGTCGACTGGGTTGGTTACGTAGCGAACAAAATTAAACAGTCGGCCCATATGCGAGACCGGCGCACCGTGGGTCAGGTGGCCGCCATGGGAAAGATCCATCGCCATGATGGTATCTCCAGGCTCAAGTAGCCCGAGATACACCGCTTGATTCATCGCAGACCCAGAGAGCGGCTGCACATTGGCATGTTCGCAGCGGAACACCTCTTTGGCTCGTTCACGGGCCAGATTTTCGATCTCGTCGGTAAACTTTTGCCCCCCGTAGTATCGTCGCCCGGGGTAACCTTCAGAATATTTGTTGGTAAACACGCTGCCTAAGACGGCAAGCACTTCCGGGAAGGCGTAATTTTCTGAGGGAATCAGTTCGATACCACTGCGCTCACGAGCTTCTTCACCGCGGAGCGCCGCATAAACGGCTGGATCATTGATGGCGAGCTGCTCAAGGTTTGCAAGTTGCGCGGACGCGCCAACAGACGAGGACATAGGCTGGTCTCCAAATTAGACGGATAGTGACTATGCCCAGGCGAGCGGCTTGTAATCGCTTTCGAACTCTTATTCAGTTGTCGAGCTTCGCGCACTTCCCGGTGGTCATCCACCTTTCATCGCCAGTCATGCGCTCGCGCATTTTAACGCGACTCACTTCGCAATGATATGCGTTAGCCCTTGAATTCGTCTCACTTGCCCTATGAAAACCCCGCAGTCAGCGTTACCAGACAATGGATGACCCGACTCAGAAATATCGTTACAGTGCGGATAATCAACGCCAGTACTTGGCTCGCCACAACTCAGCTTGAGTGATCAAAGAGCCCCGGAGGACTTCTACCATGCGATTACACCCTTCAATCCGCTCAGCGATACACCTGACACGAGGCACACTCTGTCTCTCGCTCTTACTGAATCTCTTGCCCATCGCGAATGCCGATGACTTGGACGGGCGGGTCGCGCGAGTGCTCAAGGAGACGCCACTGATTGACGGCCATAACGACATTCCCTGGCAATACCGACAAAGGGTTAACAATCACCTTGCGGCGCTCGATCTGGCCTCCGACCTCACCACCTTGGAGAATCCCACCCACACAGATATTCCTAGGCTACGCCGCGGCGGCGTTGGCGGCCTCTTCTTCTCTGTCTACGTTCCCGTAACGACCTACGGTGGAGCGCCCGTCGACGTTCAAAAGGTCATCGAGCAAATCGACCTGGTGAAGCGCTTGGTGAATTATTACGGCGATGATTTTGGACTTGCATTGACCGCGAGCGACGTAAGAAAGATTCATGCGTCCGGTCGAATCGCCAGCCTCATTGGTATGGAGGGTGGACACTCGATGAACAACTCTCTAGCGACCCTCAGAGGGCTTTATGATTTGGGCGCGCGCTATATGACGCTCACCCACTCGAAGGGCCTGCTGTGGGCAGACTCGGCCACAGATGAGGCGCGCCACGGCGGACTCACCCGCTTTGGCGAGGCGGTGGTACTCGAAATGAACCGACTGGGCATGTTAGTCGACTTGTCTCATGTTTCTGCAGACACCATGCGTGATACGCTGGCGGTCTCGAAAGCACCGATTATTTTCTCTCATTCCTCCGCTTATGCAGTTACGCAACACGATAGGAACGTGCCCGACGATGTGCTCCGCATGGTCCGCGAGAACGAAGGCGTGGTCATGGTGAACTACTTAACCTCCTATGTCTCAGAACCAAGACGGCTTTATGAAGTTGAAGTCACAAATTACAGGAACTCTTTAGATCAAACCCTCTCGGAGGACGCTGTGCGCGCCGCAGTGAACGATTACCGAGAAGCGCACCCGGCGCCCGAGGCGACACTCTTCGACGTTGCAGATCACATCGACCATATCCGCACAATTGCCGGCATTGACGCGATCGGGCTGGGTGCCGACTACGATGGCATGCCGCCGGGCCCGACTGGGCTCGAGGATGTTTCAACCTACCCCGCGCTGTTAAAGGAGTTGCTGATTCGAGGCTATTCCGATCGTGATATTGCCAAGATCGCTGGTGAGAACGTATTACGTGTGCTCGAAAAAGCGGAAAGCGTCGCGGCTAGACTTCAGGAAACTACCGCTCCTAATGACGCCCTCATTGACGAACTCGACGCGCCTTAAACCATCTATGGGCGGCGAACATCGCCCTATCTGGGATGTAGACAACGTCGAGTCAGCTTGTCATACGGCGGCACTTTTTATGTATTCGCAGGTGATTGCGATTTCATGCTTGCCAAAGTCGTCACACAATCGCATTCACCATGGGTCAACGAATTCAATGATCTGAAACCTTTCGGTACAGTTACCCCTCGATCTCGCAAATAGCCTCAGATTCACTCAAAGCCGTCACGAGCATCGGTCTACAGCACACTTCGCAGTCTTCGACGTACTGTGCGCCTACTTGCTGAGGGTCAATCACCAACTGGATCGGCTCGCCGCAATACGGACAAGAGCACTTCGCGAGTTCTAAATGCGCGCCTGTCCAATCGTGGGTTTCGTTCATGTGCTTCCTTTTATTATCCCAGAGCTGCTAACCACCAAAACAGACCTTGATCCGCCACCCGTTTCAGGCACGCAACGACAATTCGTCGGACAACCAACGTTGATAGGGCGCTTTTTGAAGCGCGCTGAAGTCAACGTTACCACCTGACAAAATTGCGCCAACTTTCAGCCCCTCAAACTTGCTCCGATAGGTATTCGCTGCTGCGAGCACCGTGGCCGCACTGGGTTCTACCCATGACTTTAGATCGCGCCAGAGTTGCGCGGTCGCTCTGGTCACGGCCTCTTCAGTGACTGTGAGAATACCTGCGACGTCTCTTTGAATAATCTTAAACGTACGCATGCCGACCGATGCTCGAAGACCATCACAGATCGTCAAGGATTGATCAAATCCGCAACGGATACCGGACTCAAATGATCTCGCAGTATCGTCTGCGAGCAGAGGCTCTACGCCATAGACGCGCACACCCTCAGCCGCTAGCAGCGAACCCGCAAGCAACCCGCCGCCGCCCACGGGCACCAACAGCACGTCGAGATCGGCACAGACTTCGAGCAATTCAAGGGCTGCAGAGCCCTGACCGGCAATGATTCGGTCATCATCGAAAGGCGGCACCAGATGCGCACCAGAAGATTTCTGTAAAGACTCCACCGCTTCCAGCCTGGCCGAATTAGTAGCGGCACACCAGATAATCTCACCGCCTTCATCAACAACGGACTGCGCTTTCAGTCGATTCGCACCCTCGGGCATGACCACAGTGACGGCATAGCCTTCGAGTCGACCCGCTCGAGCAAGCGCGGCGCCATGATTACCCGAGGAATGGGTACAAATCGTGCCCTCAAACCCCGATTTCTTAAGGAGCCTGACCGCATTCATCGCACCGCGAAACTTAAAGGATCCCGTATGCTGGAGGTGCTCCGCTTTAAAATGCATCGACAATTTTAGCCGTCGATCAAGGTAGTCAGACCTCAGAACCGGCGTCGCATGGACCCTTGACCGTAATCGGTCCCGGGCAGCCAAAACATCGGTTCGATTGATGGCAAACTCATTGAAACCTTGATCTATGTCAGCCATACGGCGTTAGCCTCTGATTCGAGATTCTTCAATACGGCCTCATGCGTATCGATCCAATCTTGCGCTCATGGGACTTCACTCGGTATCGCCATGCGCCAGGCATGCATTTTGACCCCGCACTGAAACAACCCACAGGGGAATCCCATCAAAGGCTGCGGCGTGCCGCTAGTCACTCTCAAGCGCGGCGCGCATTTTGTCGGCCGAGTCTTTCAGACCAACGATCTCATTGAAAACCAACGCGCCTGACGAATTGGCATCCATATCATCTTGGATAAAATAGCCTTCTCGCTCGAATTGAAAGCGCTGCGCCCTCGATTGCTGGAGAATGCTTTTTTCAACAAAGCCATGCCATCGTTGCTCTGAGCTCGGGTTGATGAGGTCACGGTAGTCGGCCTCTTCCGCATCGGGGAATGGTACCGTGAAGAGCGGCTCAAACCGCCTGAATTCTGCGGAAACGCAATCCTCAGCCGAAACCCAGTGAATCACCCCTCGGACCTTGCGGCCCTCAGGATTGACCCCCAGCGTGTCTGGATCGTACTCGCAGAGCACCTCCTCAATATTGCCATCGTCGTCCTTTAGGACATCCACAGCACGAATTACGTAAGCGCCTCGTAGTCTAACTTCCTGACCGAGAACCAACCGCTTGTACTTTTTATTAGCTTCGAGCCGGAAGTCTGACTGATCAATGTAAAGACTGCGTGTTAACGGCACCTCTCGAGAACCCATGTCCGGATCTTTCGGATGATTAGGTAGCTGCAGGATTTCAGATTGTTCTTTTTCGAAGTTGACTAATGTGACCTTGAGCGGATTGATAACCGCCATGGCTCTCGGCGCACTCGCTTCTAAATCCTCACGAATACAACTTTCAAGGAGCGCAAGTTCGACGTTATTGTCGCTCTTGGTGATGCCGATTCGACGGCAGAAGTCTCTCAGCGCGAAAGGCGTGTAGCCGCGACGACGCATACCCGCAAGGGTTGGCATTCTGGGATCGTCCCAACCACGAACAAACTTCTCGTCAATGAGTTGCTTTAATTTTCGCTTGCTGGTCACCGTGTACTGTAAGTTTAAACGTGAAAATTCAATCTGCTGCGGGTTTCCGGGCACGTCGAGTTGATCAAGCACCCAGTCGTAGAGCGGTCGATGATCTTCAAAGCCTGTGTCGCAAAGCGAGTGCGTGATCCGCTCAAGCGCATCTGAGATACAGTGGGTGTAATCGTAAAGTGGATAGATGCACCAGGCTTCGCCGGTTTGGTGATGAGCGACATGTCTAATACGGTAGATGCTGGGGTCGCGCAAATTCATATTTCCCGAAGCCATGTCAATCTTCAGACGCAAGACATGCGCGCCATCTTCGAACTCACCCGCTCTCATCCGAGCGAATAAATCCAAATTCTCTTCGACCGACCGTGAACGATACGGACTGTCTTTGCCTGGTTCGGTAAGCGAGCCTCGATACAAACGAATCTCTTCCGCCGACAACGAGCAAACGTACGCTTTGCCGTCTTTAATCAGTTTGACTGCGAAATCGTGCAGAGCTTCAAAATAGTCCGACGCATTGTGTTCTTCTTCCCAGCGAAAGCCGAGCCATTCAATGTCTCGACGCATCGCCGTCATGAAATGCTCGTCTTCCTTCTCTGGGTTGGTATCGTCGAACCGTAGATTGGTCGTCCCGCCGAATTCACTCGCCAAGCCAAAATTCAAGCAGATCGCCTTAGCGTGACCGATGTGCAAATAGCCATTCGGTTCAGGGGGGAATCGAGTTTTAACACGCCCCTCGTGCTTTCCCGACGCTTGATCTGCCGTCATTATGTTGCTGATAAAGTTAGAGGGGTAGCGAGCGTCTTCTCTATCGACCATGATTTCAAACTTCCAGAAAGGCGGCCACACACGACAGGGACACCATTATAAACAGAATCGTTTTCAGTACCCTGGCAGACAGCGTTAAAGTGACCTTGACGCTGAGGTAAGCGCCGACGGCTGAGCCAGCCGCCAAGGCGAGGCCCCACATCCAGTGAACTTGCTCTTGCCACGCAAAAACCACCAGCGCGACGAGACTAAAAATACCTGTGCACAGGTTTTTTAATGCATTGCCTCGAACCAAATCATACTGCATCACACCTGACAAGGCGGCGAGCAAGATGAATCCTACGCCGGCTTGAATAAATCCCCCGTAGAGTCCCGCGCCAAAAAGCGCGACGAGCCCCAACCCACCCTGATTAACCGTTTGATCCTCACCGGGCTGCATGAAGGTGGGGTTAATGAGCATTAGAGCCGCCATCGTCATCATGACGCAGAGCAAAACTGGCTTTAAGTAAACAACCGGCATGACGGACGCTGCTATGGCACCGATGGCCGCGCCGAGAATCGTCGGTACCAAGACACGAGCCCACGCGTTTCGATCCAAGCGACCGGCACGATTGAACTCAAACGCGCCCGTCGCGGATTGTGCTAGCACCGCGAGTCGATTGGTACCATTGGCAATGTCTGCAGGCATCCCGAAAATCATCAGTATGGGCAGCGTAAGCATCGAGCCTCCACCTGCGAGCGTGTTGATAAAGCCGCTGACGACGCCAGTGGCTACTAACAAAAGCCCCAACCCTAACCCTAGATCAATCCCGAGTTCACTCATCGCGAGCTTGCTCCAGTGGAAGCGCATTAACGAAATCGACTCGGAATCGATCACCCCCTTCGTTGGCGACCATCAGGCTCGATGGACCCAAAAACGTGAGCGCTTCAACCTGACCCATGCCAAAGGATCTCAAGTCCAGCTGACCACGAAGGCTAGAAAACCAGTGATCTTCTGACTGCTCAGGTCGACCGAAAAGCCACAGGGTTTGATAGCCTAAAACAGCTAGATATAGGCCGTCCGAGCTGACATCTGCCGCCGTGACAACGGCCAAATCGTCGCGTTCGGCGACCCATTCGAGCACATTGGGCTCTATGCTTGATCGCAGTGGCACGCGATAGAGCTTGGCACCGCGCTTGAACTGACTGATCTGGCCCGACTCTCGATGTTTGGTGATCAGAAAAACCTCGGCGCCGTCGGTAAAGAGCGCCTCCGCGTCGAACTCCCATCGCGCTGCGGGGAACTTGCGTTGCTCCGGGTAGCGAATGGGATAAAAGGTCAGCGCTCTCGTTCGCTCTACCGCCTCTGGGTTGAATTCGGGGACTCGATAGATGCCGAGGTCTCTCCTCGCATTCCCATTGTTGCCAATATCGGCGATCAGCAAATCACCTTGAAGGATGGCAATATCTTCCCAGTCATAATTCATGGCGAGCTCAACGGCCTGTCCTGGCCAGTCTCGCTTGCCTGTGTCCTGTGTCCTGCAGGATTTCAAAAATTGAGGACAGAGACTCCGACCCTCGCGATCCAGAGCGAAAACGCGCGGCGAATCGCCACTGTCGTTGTGCGCCCAATAAACTTCATTAAACAGCTGACTCTTAACAAGACCGCTCAACTCGGAAAGCTGAGCGTTTCCAATCGAAGTCTCGCGCGTCACAGAAAAGGTTATCCCAGCAGCATCGCCACCGAGACGGTCCTGTGATGCAGCCCCGGACGCGAGCAGCAACAGAATGAAAGTGGTTTTCCAACGCATAACGACTCGATGGATGATAGATCAGGATTAATCGAGCGCCACAGGCATCGAAAAGGACAGGATCTGCCTTGTTTCTTGCTTTTCGCTCGAGGGCCGATATCATACCACCCTCGCGAAATTAGCGTGGCCCAAAAATCAGGCCCCACGCCCGCAGGCCACAAGCCCCGCGCAGCTCAGACTAAGACACCAAGCAATAATTTGCGGGTAAGACACATGATCTGGACCGTGAGAAGGGCTTGTGTTTGGCGTGCGATACAGAGAATGCGTAAGCAGATTGGTTCTCGGTGGTGCGCGCCATCAGCAAGCCAACCAAAGCCACTCCGGCTCTAAGGATGCCAACATGACAGAGACGCCCATCGACGATCTCAATGTACTTGAGGAACAACCACTCTTGACCCCCGCAACGCTCAAGGCGCAATTTCCGCTCAGTGAAGGTGCAGAGAAGACGATTATAGAGGCGCGGAAGACGATTCGTTCGATTCTCTCGGGTACCGACCCACGACTGCTGGTAGTGGTTGGACCCTGTTCAATTCATGATCCGAAGGCTGCCCTCGACTACGCGTCACGCTTAAAAACGCTGTCTGAGTCGGTCAAAGAACATCTCTTCTTGGTCATGCGAGTTTACTTCGAGAAGCCACGAACAACGGTTGGTTGGAAAGGATTTATTAACGATCCCCGTCTCGATGACTCATTTCAAATCGAAGAAGGCTTGCGGCTCGGTCGCGAGCTTTTGGTCTCTTTAGCTGAAATGGGCATTCCGACAGCTACCGAGGCCCTCGACCCTGTTTCACCTCAATACCTTCAAGACTTGATCAGCTGGAGCGCCATCGGCGCAAGGACGGCGGAATCGCAGACGCACCGTGAAATGGCAAGCGGTCTCTCGTCCGCAGTGGGATTCAAAAATGGCACCGACGGTGGCCTGGACGTCGCGATCAACGCGCTTAAATCAGTCTCGACGCCTCATCGGTTCTTAGGCATCAACCACGACGGGCTGGTCTCAATCATCGAAACACGCGGCAACCGACACGCGCACGTCGTCCTTAGAGGAGGAACTCAAGGACCAAACTATGACGCTGCTGCGGTCCAAGACTGCGAACAACAGCTCAGCAAGGCGGGCATTAGGCCCGCCATCATGATCGATTGCTCACACGCGAACTCAAGCAAGGACCCAGCCAATCAAACGCGAGTCATTGAAGACGTCGCCACGCAGATCAATGACGGCAATCGTTCCATTATAGGCCTCATGATTGAGTCTCATTTGGAGTGGGGCAACCAATCGATCCCCCAAGATCTATCAGAGCTCAAATATGGTGTTTCGGTAACGGATGCCTGCATCGATTGGCGCACCACAGAGCAGGCGCTGTCTCAATTGGCGAACGATATTGGCGGCGCCCTATCAGACCGGCTATTACCGCTGGAGCAGACTGCTTAGCGAAGCGCCTCTCCCCCTTGCGTTTTTTGACTTTTAACCCGTCATTCGGGAATGGCTGAGCGAGTCTCTAGAGACTCGCTCCGCAGTCTGCTCGGACTTTAGTAGTAGGCATTCTCTTTTTGCGTGTGATCGGTCACGTCGCGCACTGCAGTCAATTGCGGGAGCTGCTCCAGCAACGTCTTCTCAACGCCGTCTTTGAGGGTCAAATCCACCATGCCGCAACCTTGGCACCCACCGCCAAATTGCAGCACCGCGATCGACTCATCAACCACCTCAACAAGACTCACCATCCCCCCATGGCTCGCGAGAGAGGGATTCACTTCGGTGTGTAGCACGTAGTTAATACGCTCCTCGATGGGACTGTCTTCGGTGACGCTCGGGACCTTCGCGTTTGGGGCCTTTATCGTCAGTTGACCACCCATGCGGTCCTCAGAAAAATCCACCACCGCGTCCAAGAGGAAACGCTCACTGCTCTGATCAATCCACGCTACGAACCCTGGGTACTCGATCTTGATATCTGTTGGCTGCGCCTCGCTGGGTCGACAATACGCCAGACAGGTTTCAGCCATGGGCGTGCCAGGTTCCGTGATGAAGATCCTGACACCGACATCACTGGCTTCTTGCTTTTCCAACAACTGCTCGAGATAGCGCTGGGCGCCTTCCTTGATTTCAACCATTAGGGTCTCACTGAAGATTTTGTTTGGGCCTAACCGTCAATTATACGAGGAAGCGCATCACTGGACGAGCTTTCATATGAAAAGACTTCGGTCCACATCATGAGAGCCTTTCAAGCGCGAGGTCAAACATCTTCAAACGGGTATCGATCCGCATTTGCTAGACTGCGCAGCGTCTCCAAGGCCCAAACCAAGATGAATACCAAAGATACACAGTCACCCCTTGCCCGTCGTCTGAGAGAAGAGATCATGGTCATGGACGGTGCGATGGGTACTGCTATCCAGGGGTATCACTTATCCGAGTCCGATTTCAGAGGATCGCGCTTTGGCGACCATCCCATGGATCTGAAGGGCAATAACGAACTTTTAACCCTAACGCAGCCGGGTTTAATCAAAGACATTCACCTCAGCTATCTCAATGCCGGCGCAGACATCATAGAGACCAACACCTTCACGGCGAATGGGATCTCGCAGGCAGATTACCGAACCGAAGCCCTGGTTCATGAACTCAATCTAGAAGCTGCCCGACTTGCGAAATCCGCCGCACTCGACACGATGAAGGCCGACGCCTCCAGACAATGCTTTGTTGCCGGGGCTCTCGGCCCAACCACACGTTCAGCAAGCATCTCGCCTGATGTGAATGACCCAGGCTTTCGAAACGTCACCTTTGACCAATTGGTCCAAGACTACACGCTAGCCATCGATGGTCTTGTAAAAGGGGGCAGCGACCTCCTGCTTATCGAAACCATCTTCGATGTTCTTAATGCTAAAGCCGCGATCTACGCTGCGCTTAGCTACTTTGAGCAAACAACCCATCGGTTGCCTATCATGATATCTGGCACGATCACGGATGCCAGTGGCAGGCTTCTCTCGGGACAAACCGTGGGCGCATTTTGGAACTCGATTCGTCACGCTGAACCGCTTTCGGTCGGGTTCAACTGCGCACTGGGTGCCCGCGAACTTCGGGCGTACACCCAAGAGATCAGCGAACTCGCAGATTGTTTCGTGAGTGCCTACCCAAACCGCGGGCTACCCAACGAATTTGGCGAGTACGATGAGACCATTGAAGAGATGGCGGCCGCGATCGAGGAGTACCTCGACGAAGGGATGGTCAACCTCATAGGGGGCTGTTGCGGGACCACACCCGCACACATCGCGGCCTTCTCGGAACTCGTGAAAGGACGAGCACCTCGCGAGGCACGAACCAGGGCCAGGCACATGTCACTGTCTGGATTAGAATCGCTCAACATCAGCCCGGACAGCCTCTTCGTGAACGTGGGTGAGCGAACCAACGTCACGGGTTCAGCTAAATTTTCGAAACTCATTCAAGAATCCAAGTACCTTGAAGCACTCGCTGTCGCTCAGCAGCAGGTTGATAATGGCGCTCAAATCATCGACATCAACATGGATGAGGGCATGCTCGATTCCGAGGGTGCGATGATTACATTTTTGAATCTGGTTGCGAGCGAACCTGAGATCTCTCGGGTTCCAGTCATGATCGATTCCTCCAAGTGGAACATCATCGAATCCGGCCTGAAGTGCATGCAAGGTAAGTGCATCGTGAATTCGATTAGCTTGAAAGCAGGCGAAGAAGAATTCATCGAGCAAGCAAAGATCTGCAAGAAATTCGGTGCCGCTGTGGTCGTTATGGCTTTTGACGAGACCGGGCAAGCCGACACACTCGCCCGCAAAAATGAAATCTGTTCAAGAAGCTATTCAATCCTCACAGAGGTGGTGGGGTTTCCGCCCGAGGACATCATTTTTGATCCCAACATATTCGCTGTCGCAACTGGGATCGAGGAGCACGCGACCTACGGGGTTGATTTCATCGAAGCCTGTCGTTTCATCAAGAACAACTTGCCTCATGCATCAATCTCAGGCGGCCTTTCCAACGTGTCTTTTTCTTTCCGCGGCAATAACGCGGTTCGTGAGGCCATTCACGCGGTCTTCTTGTATCACGCGATCAAAGCGGGTCTGACCATGGGCATCGTCAATGCTGGCCAGTTGGCGATCTACGAAGAAATCCCAGCCGACCTCAGATCTCGCATCGAAGACGTTATCTTCAATCGCCACCCAGAGGCGACTGAGGCCTTAATCGAGATCGCGCAACAATTTTCTGGACAAGGCGCAAAACAAAAGGAAACGGATCTGGCCTGGCGGGACCAAAGCGTTGACGAGAGACTCGCCCATGCTCTGGTCAAAGGCATCAGCCAGTATGTTGTTGCCGATACCGAAGAAGCGAGGCAGCAAGCCGCGAAACCTATTGATGTCATCGAAGGCCCCTTGATGGAGGGCATGAATCGAGTGGGCGACCTATTCGGCGCAGGAAAGATGTTCCTGCCCCAGGTCGTCACAAGTGCCCGCGTGATGAAGCAAGCCGTTGCCCACCTGGTACCGTTTATCGAAGCTGAACAAGATGCGGCAAGTGGCAAAAAGGGCAAGATACTGATGGCCACGGTTAAAGGGGACGTGCATGATATCGGCAAAAATATCGTCGGCGTTGTTCTCCAGTGCAACAACTATGACGTCATCGATCTTGGGGTGATGGTACCCGCCGACAAGATCTTGAAAGCCGCAACCGAGCATGACGTTGATATCATCGGCCTTAGCGGACTAATCACACCCTCTCTCGACGAAATGGTTCATGTCGCCCGGGAAATGCAGCGCCTGAACTTTGAAGTTCCTTTAATGATTGGCGGCGCGACCACCTCGAAAGCACACACAGCCGTCAAGATTGAGCCCGCCTATCAAAACGAGGCGACGATTTACGTCACCGACGCATCCAAAGCAGTAGGTGTCGCAACACAACTCTTGTCTCAGTCTGAGCAACAGACTATCCGAGCGGCAACGCGCGCAGAATACGAGACGATCCGGGCAAGAAATGCGGGTAGATCCGCTGGGAGGAAGCTGCTCACCATTGGCGAAGCAAGGGCAAATCGCCCCGCCATCGATTGGACCGGCTTTCAACCCTATCGGCCAACCAATTTGGGAGAAGAGGTCATAGCATCGATCGACTTTGCCACCCTGGAACCATACATTGATTGGACGCCCTTTTTCATTGCCTGGGAATTGGCAGGGAAATACCCAAATATTCTAGAAGATGAAATCGTGGGCGAGTCGGCTCGAGAGCTCTTCAAAGATGCGATGGAGATGATCGAAACCATCAAATCCGATCCCGCGCTACATGCCTCTGCCGTTCTGGGTTTTTGGCCGGCCAATTCGGACAATGATGACATTCTGATCTACACAGACGAGGAGCGAAGCGGCATCCGTTGCCGTTTACACCACCTGAGGCAACAAACAGACAAACCCAATGACGGACCGAATTTTTGTTTAAGTGATTGGGTTGCGCCTCAAAGTCAGAGTGTGGATTACATCGGCGGGTTTGTCGTGACTGCAGGGGCTCCGCTCGAAGCACTGGCAAAAGATTATGAGCTGGCCGGCGATGACTATAATTCGATTTTGGTCAAAGCCATTGCCGACCGCTTCGCTGAGGCAGCAGCAGAGTACCTCCACGAGCAAGTCAGACATAAATTGTGGGGTTACGCACCCGACGAACGACTTACCAACGAGGATTTAATCAAAGAACGATACCAGGGCATCCGCCCTGCGCCGGGTTATCCCGCCTGCCCTGACCATACCGAAAAAGAAACGTTATTTCGACTTCTCAAGGCCGAGGCCTCATTGGGCGTCGAGCTGACCGAGCATTTTGCAATGAGTCCCGCAGCCTCCGTCAGCGGCTTTTACTTCTCACACCCTGAATCCCGTTACTTTGGGCTTGGGAAGATTGATCACACGCAGCTCAGCGATTATGCTGGTCGTAAAGAGTGGTCTCTTGACACGGCCAAACGGTGGCT
>Ga0255780_10001408_pt1 | contig 22384 bp, 19 predicted proteins | sample 071ome_32_FD_179978 | JGI IMG/M metagenome (GOLD analysis project Ga0255780, IMG submission 179978) | Coastal salt marsh microbial communities from the Groves Creek Marsh, Skidaway Island, Georgia - 071405AT metaG (version 2) | ecosystem: Environmental > Aquatic > Marine > Intertidal zone >... | reverse complement strand
TACCCGGAACCGTACCCGGAACCGTACCCATACCCGGAACCGTACGCGCTCGTCGACGCCCGGTTATCCCGGTAAGTCGCCTCCCAATTCCTCGCCGGAGGCGTCGTCGTCGTTCCGGTCGGATTATTTGCCGTCGCCACCGGTGGGGTCACCGTCGAACCCGCGCCGGGGGCGTCCCACGGCTTGACCGCGTTTCCATCAGCCGCTGGCGTGCTCGCCCTCGCCGTCTCCCCAGTCTCCTTCGCCACTGTCCACGGTTTCGGCGGTGGCGGCGTCGACATCACGATCGATCACGTCTTCCTCCGTCGCGGTTCGCGGCGCGTCCGTCTTTTCTCGTCGTCAAACGAACGAGGATTGAATGAATCCAAATTGGATTTTGACCGAAAGCGAGTGAGAGTTCCCCTCTCGCGCCGGGAACGACAGCGTTTCGGTTCGTCGCCTCTCGTCGCGGTTCGTCGCTCGACGGCCGTGCGCGCGCAAAGAACGTTCGCGCCTGCGGGCGCGCGTGTGTGGTTTCCCGACTCTCGCGCGTCGAGCTCTCTCGCGCGTCGAATACTGTCGAGTCGTAGCGCTCGGCATAATTCCACGCGCGCGACGCGACGTGACGATGCGGCGCGACGTCACCGACGCATCCGCGTCGACGCGCGTCGATGCGCCCCGAACGACGGCGTACGACCTCGTGCGGCGTCTCGAGACGACGTCGGGGACGTGCGGGCGCGGGAGACGCGCGGCGTTGGAACGCGCGTTGACTGGTGCCCGAGGGCGGGGGACGCGTCGGACGTTGGAAACGGGCGGTGCGCGCGGGGACGTCGACGGCGGAGTGGGAAAAAAACCGAGTCGGAACGTTGGGCGGGAGATGGAGATGACGACGGAGGATGACGAGCGGGACGTCGTGGCGTGGGCGAGGGCGCACGAGGCGATGGATGTAGATGAAGAATTCGAGGAAGCCGCCAGCGAGGCGAACGCGAACGTCGTGGGTTCGGGAGAAGGGACGCGGCGACAGTTGGAGCGATGGGCGGACGAGAGCGTGCTTAAGAACGTGTCGGGGAGGTATGTCGAGTTCGATCCGACGCCGAGGAGCACGATCGCGGTGGCGTATTCGCCAGACGGACGGACGTTGGCGAGCACGCACGGCGACCACACCGTCAAGTTGATAGATACGGCGACTGGGGACGTACTGACGTCGCTTGTCGGGCACGATCGCACGCCGTGGGTGGTCTGTTTCCATCCGACGAACCCGGACGTGTTGGCGAGCGGCTCGTTGGATAACACGGTGATCGTTTGGGATAGAAAGACGGGCGCCATGACGGCTCGTTGGGATTTTGGCAAGTCGATCGCGAGCTTGGCGTTCCTTCCCGGAAGCGATCTATTGCTAGTCACTGCGGGGCACAAGCTTTCGTCTTGGAACTATCGGCGTTTTAGACACGCGTCGCAGATGAATCCGGATGGCAATCTCATCAGAAGGGAGGACGCGACGCAGGTGCTGCTGCGCACACGAAGGTCTCTTCGAGTAGTGCACTTTCATCCAACCGGCATGCCGTTGTTGATGACCGCTGAGGTGTGCGATATGGATTCGAGCTCGATGACACACGGGTTGACACGCGACACGAGCGATAATGCGCTCCTCGGTACGAGTAACTACGACCAAGAGGGTGGCGTCTACGTCGCGTCTCGCGACGCTCCGGGAAGCTCAGCTGGAACGCGGCACGGGATTTCTGAGGCGCTAGCGGACGCGTTGCACGACGTAGGCACGATTCAGCCACGTGAATCGATGTCTCAAGCCTCATTGTTCACGCCTGTGAATACGCGAAGAATCATCTCGCAGCCTCGCGAGCGGTTGCGTGCGTCGCTCGGCGTTGGGGATCGACCAATGCCTGTCGCTGGAAGTCAAAATCCTCCAATGTCGCTCGCCCAAGTCGCTGGTCGCGCCGCACAATTAGATTCTACTACTGGGAACGTTGAAGCTCCGCAGATACAGCCACCGGCCGACCAGGATCCGTGCGTCGTGAAGCTCAAACTTTGGGAGTACGAGGCGTACGCCGATGAAAACGGTGACATGAACATCAAACCTCTCACGGAACTGAGATTGGTGCTCCCGCATACAGTGCTCTGCAGTGAAATGGGCGCACACTTTTCTCCGTGTGGGCGTTTCATCGCCACGACCCAAGCGTGCAAGCCTCCGCTGCGTCTCAGTCTCAGTCTCATGGCTGACAGCGCGCGACCATACATCTGCGAGCTTCGTGTCTACTCCATCGATGGTGGCAACTTTGGTGAAGTCTTGTGTGCCAGAGCTGTGAAAGCGGCGCATTGCTTGACGAGCATCCAATTCAGCCCGAGCAGTGCACACGTTCTGCTCGCCTACGGACGTCGTCATCAATCGCTCAGCCTTCTGATGGCTGACGGCGATACATTTACACAAGTGAACACCGTCATCGAGGTTTTCGACGCGAAAAGCATGCATCTTCTTCGAATCATTCCGTCTGCAGAGGACGAAGTCAACGTTGCATGCTTTCACCCGCGTCCTGGAGGCGGTGCTGCCTACGGCACCAAAGAGGGAAAGCTTCGACTGCTCGTCCACGCTGACGCGCAACGATCCGACACGAGAATTGCGTCCAACGCTGATTTCACCAGCATGCACCAGAGCTGAGCTGAGATATATCCATTGGCGAGTGCGTCGGTGCGTCATGATACAATAGTGAAGTATTTTTGTTCAAATTATCCGCCTTGTATGATACGATATTGTAGAATTTGTAGTGTTTATGTACATTGCTTTACGAAAGAGATGTCGCATCGCACGGCGTTGACGCGACCACCCTAGATACTTGCTTCGCACACCGCGGCGTGCTGTTCTCGAAATTGTTCGCGTTGGTTTGTCTTGATATTCATGTAATCATGATTGGATTTACGGATGCGCTCGTGCACGCGCGCGCTCTCTCTGAGAGCACAACAGCCGGCGAACCATCACAGCACAATACCAATGCAACTGTTCAACAAACGGGGCCACCTCCGATGGCTTTGCGCGACGAATCGAGCGGAAAAGATAGCGGCGCACGTAGTCAGGGTACGTATGCTTGGCCTGCGTTGTGGATTTTCCCGTTTTGCGTCATCATGCTGTTGTTCCTCTTTAAAGGGCCGCTCTTGTGTTTCCAACGTCGCTCACGCCAACGAGCGGTCAACGCACAAACACAATTACATGACATCGAGACTGGCGATCGAACTGAGCACATCGGGCATAGCGAAACAGAGAGTAATTCGGCTCTAGAACGATCAGAGGAGAGAGGCGCTCGAGATATCTACTTTTTGTTACAACGACGAACTGGCGATGGCTCCGCTGAACGGGCGTACGACGACGCGACATTCGATCCTGGATTGTGGCGGAGCATGGCCATCGCTCGAGACTTGGAATCGAGACGTCGGCGTCGACAACTTGAAGAAGATTCAACCCATCGTCGACCGATCGTCGCTTTACCAGAACGCATGGAGAGCGCTTCCAGGTACGCAGCCGAAGCGAACAAAGCCATCGGGCCGGCGTCCGACGTAATCTTGCGACGCCTGACCCGGGTCGTCGTAGGAAGCCCGAGATGGTGGCAATTTTTACGAGCGAACGGGCACATCGCGTCTGGCGTCGATCACGACGGAGACACGGACCCTACGGCGAACATCGAGGAGTGCGCCGTGTGCTGCTTTGACTTGGCAGCCGAAGACACTGCCATCGTCCTCGCGTGCGCTCACGCCTTTCACGAGGAATGCATCATCAGTTGGCTTCGAATTCATGCTTCGTGCCCGGTGTGCCGATGCGAGGTGAAAAAGATCACTATGGCCCAACGCGCGAATGCGTTCACGCGCTCTCGCCATACGGGCGACTGATGCGCAAAAGCAACAGTATACTGAAACCCGCGCGCAATGCGGTGCGATTGTAATTCTAACCCGCTCGGGAGACGCGCAAACGACGGTTTGAATCCATTCAGTACATCTCGCTATTTGCAACTCATCTCTGCACTGCCTCGTGCGTCGACCACGCGCGCATCGCGCAATTTCAGATAAAAAGAACAGTCAGCGTGGGCAGACGCAAGCGCGCGACGGCACTGCTCGGCGCGGAGACGCGAGAGATCGTGCGAGGCGTCGACCGCGACCGGAAGAATCCCATCGACGCCCGCGACATCGACGCGCGCGATCTTCGACCCTCTGGACAGCGCTACCGACGACACGGTGACGGTTGAACCGCGTGGAATTCAAGTTGGACGGAGCGCATGAGCTTCTCACCGCAAAAGCAATCCTCGGAGGACGTCTCACCGGGCATTCGAACGCCCATCGACCGGTCCCCGGAGGCGTCCATCGCGACACCGCTTCACGGCGAGCGCGCGGGGGCGAAAAAGCGCCCGCGGTTGTCGGGAGACGATGACGCCAGGGCGGAGCTGACTTTGGGCGAAGAGCGCGTGGCTTCGACGTCTGTGAGAAAGATTGCGGCGGAGATTAGAGTGGATGCGTTGAAGCAACAGGCGCGGACGTTGAGTGCGGAGCTTGCGGGGGCAATTTTAGAGGCTAGACGATCGAGGTACGGGGAGAAGATGCGGCGAGAGGGCGTCGGGCGCGCGGTGGCTCCAGGGCTCAGCCGTCTGAATCGCGCACGAATTGAAAACGGCGATCGAAACGGGAACAGCGTACTGACGAATCTTTCCGAAACACAGAGAGGACAGCGACGAATATTACGACGCGAACGATCGAGTCCGGGCGTTGACTGTCGAGGTTGAAAAGTTGGAGAGGTGCGTAGACGAATATTTTGAACTGCGGCGTTTGAACTTTGACTGACTAAATGTCTTCGCTGCACGCAGAGAGGTTTCTGAGTTTGCCTTTGAGGATCCAGCAGCTCGAGAACTCTTGACTTTTATCGCGTTCGTGCGTCGCAAGTCTCGGCCAAAGGTGACGATGAGCGATCTGAACACAGATACGCTTCAGCTCATTTTGCGCAAACTCGAGACGGGCACGCCAAAGGATCGACTCGCTCTTTCAGCCGTGAGTAAGCGATTTCGCGAGGCTGTGAGAAGCCCCACGGTTTGGAATGAGCTAGACTTGCGGGGTAGCTCGACGACGGTGACGGACAAGGTGTTGTATAGCATCGTGCGCGACGACGACGCGTTTTCTTCCGTAGAAGTTTTGAACCTGAGCGGGTGCGCTCTGCTCACCGACATTTCCGTTCTCAAGGTGCTCCACAAGTGTCACAAGAGTGTGTGTAAGATTGATCTGAGCGGGTGCGAGCTCTTGACTGCCGAGACGGCGCGATTCATCGGGTCGCAGTGTAAGCGGTTGGAGGAGCTCAATGTGACGAACTGCAAGCGCATGTCCACCAAGGTTGTGCTCGAATCGATCCAGAACAACGCCTTGACGCTCTCCAAGCTTCGAATCATGGGGACCAAACACCTTCATGGGCGTGTGGATGAGCTCGACTTCGAAGATTTAACTGAAGTGACTGAAAAGTACTTTGGTTGGTTTGAATCGATCAATGGCGCGTACGTCGAGGGCGACGTCGAGGAAGTCGTTAGTCTCGTTCGCTCGTGCGTTGAATACATTCAAAACTGGCGCTCAGGTCACGCAGTGACGTTGTGCGACCACGCGGATACAATCCAACACGAGGGGCCGCAGCCGAACAAAGTTGTCACCATCTTTCCAGACTGCGGTCACGTGATGTGCGTCGACTGTCAAATGATCGAGCGCAGAAACATGACTCTTGAGAATGGGTGCTACGTGTATCCGTGTCCCGGGTGCGCTCAGCGTTCGCCGAAGAGGTTCATGCCAGCTCCGGGTGGGTTTGAAATTCTCGTTCGCGAGAAGACGGACTATTTAGCCCAAAGAGCCCTTCGCCTCACCGACCGCTGGGAAGCGGGCGCGTGAGGTTGACTCTGCGAAGACGGACGAGAAATCGTCCATCGATATCAATAGCCCCTAGAGCGTTGTACCTACCCATCTTGTAACGATAGGCTGCTTTGTGCGCATCATAAGGTTTAACACTCGTTCGCGTGCGTGTTTCTATTCATATAAAGGCGTGTTTTCGTTTCGGAAGGTGATTATCTTCAGGTGAGAATTACAATCGACGTTAGACGTCTCATCGCTGGCCTTGCTTCAAGAAATTACTTGAGCGCGCTCTTGAAAACTTTTAAAAGCTTCAAGAAATTACTTCGAGAGCGCGTTGAGGGCGTTGAGATCGTCGTAAGCCATCTTTAATCTCGCAACGGTCGCTTGTTCGGCGGCGCGGGTCCAGGCACGCGGATCGTAGTACTTCTTGTTCGGCTTGCCTTCTCCCTCCGGGTTGCCGATTTGGCCTTGGAGGTAGGCGTTGTTCTTCGCTTCGTAGTCGCGAACGCCTTCCCAGAAGCTCCATTGGGTGTCGGTATCGATGTTCATCTTGATGACACCGTAGGAGACAGCCTCACGGATCTCTTCGCGAGAGGAACCAGAGCCGCCGTGGAAGACAAAGTACACCGGCTTGTCGGACGCGGTGCCCTCCTTCTCCTTGACGAACTTTTGGGCGTTGGCCAAAATCTTCGGGGTGAGCTTGACGTTACCCGGAGAGTAGACGCCGTGGACGTTACCGAAGGCGGCAGCGATGGAGTAAAAGTCCGGAGCGATCGGTTGGAGCGCTTGGTAGACTTGGTAAATCTCTTCCGGCTTGGAGTACAAGTCCTCCGGGGCGACGTCAGAGTTATCCACGCCATCCTCTTCGCCGCCGGTGATGCCGATCTCCATCTCGAGGAAGCAGTTGATCTTCTTCATGCGAGCCAAGTACTTCTTGCAGATTTCGAGGTTCTCCTCGATCGGTTCTTCGGACAAGTCGAGCATGTGCGAAGAGAAGAGCGGTTCACCGTGCTTGGCGAAATATTCCTCGTTCGCCTCCAAGAGACCGTCAAACCACGGAAGAAGGTTCTTCGCGCAGTGGTCCGTGTGCAAGATCACCGGCACGCCGTACATTTCCGCCAACGCGCGCACTTGAAGCGCGCCCGCGACGCAACCGGCGATCGCCGCCTTTTGGTCCTTGTTATCGAGCCCCTTACCCGCCATGAAGTGTCCACCACCGTTGGAAAACTGAACAATCATCGGCGCGTTGGCCTCCTTCGCCGCCTCGAGGCAGGCGTTGATCACCGGGGACATCGTGCAGTTCACGGCCGGGATCGCGTATCCGTTTTCCCGCGCGTGGTTGAGCACGTCGATCATGTCTTGCCCCGTGACGACGCCCTTCTTGAGCGTCGCCGGCGCTTTCGTCGCCGCGCGCGTCACCGTCGATCGGCGGACCGGCGCGGATGAAGAGGAGGTCTTCGTCGCGCGCATCGGCATCGGCGCCGTCGCGCGCTTCATCGTCAAGCCTTGCTGCATGTTGCGTGTGCGTGTGTTTTGCGTGGGTGTGGGTGTGACTGAAAACGAAGAGCGCTGTCCGGCTCTCCTTTCTCGCTCGCGTGTGCGGCTGTGCCGCGGCGCCGCGTCGTCGTCCGCATCAGGGGGACGCGCCGTCCGCGGACGACCCGAGTGGGGGTTCCCCATCCGTCCATTTCCACGGTTCACGACTCGTCAAGAGGGGCGTGACGGGCCCCGTTCTTATCCGTATCATCCGTCTCGGTGACGACGACGACGACGACAGGGCGACGACGCGTCATGCGCGCGCGCTCGGTACGTACTTTTTTAGTTCGTGTATAGGCGTATTACAACTTATGATACGTGACAAAACCAGGTATTTTAAATGATAATAGTAGATTCAACACCTTCTTATTTCATCGTTTTCATCTCGTTTTCGTTCGTCTCGCGACGACCGACGACCGCGCGGGCGAGTGGATCGGTCGCGCGAGTGGGTACTGTTTGTACTGACGGGTCGTGACTCGTGGATGGTGTGCGCGCGTCCAACGCGATGGGAATCGCGCGCGCGCGGGAGAAGCGGGAGAAGCGGTCGCGGTGCTCGTCGACGGATCGACGGATGCCCTCGGGGTCGGACGCGGACGCGCGACACAGGGCGACGCTTGGGGTCGGACCGACGGCGAGCGCGCGAGAGATTCGCGAGGCGTTCGTGCGAGTGGCGAAGAGGGCGCACCCAGACCTGTCGAGGAGGACCGGGGAGGCTGAGGTTGGGGCGTTTCGAGCGGCGGTGGAGGCGCGGGATGCGCTGATATCGTCGGCGCGCGGAGGAGCGAGCGCGGGTGGGGTGCGAGGAAGCGCGTCGGCGTCGGCGTTCGCGGGGGGGGCGAGGACGGCGGGGACGCCGCAGACGCGAACGTTCGCGTTGGTGCTCGCGAGCCCGTTCGTCGCGTGCGCCGTGGCGGCGTTGGCGTTGCCGAAAGCGGAGGGCGTGGGGGCGAAATACGGGAGAGAGGCGACGATCGGGCGAGTGAATGGGTGGATTAACGCGCCCGTGAATCCGTGGTTGCCGCCGGATACGCGCGAGCCGGGGGATGGGAACAAGGGTCGGTTTTGGAGAACGGGTCGGGTGTCTCGAGCCGGTTGACGATCACCACGCAAATTGTAGGTTGTACTGACTAGTCTGTCTGTTGTTGTACTTGTAATTGTTTGTTACATTTGTTTGCTGCGTCATCGATGTGGCGTCGACGAGACGCGATTTGCAAGCGGTTCGGCGGCGCAATACGCGCGTAAATTTTCCGCCGTCGTCGACGCGATTTCAGCCAAGGCCTCGTGCGTGAGAAACGCGCTGTGCGGTGTGATGAGTACCTGAGGAAGGCTCGAGAGGATAGCCATGTTTTCGTCCCAGACGAGCATTCGTGAGCTAATGTCTAGCGTGCTAAAGTCTCTAAAGAAGAGTTCCTTCTCCTTTTCGTACACATCCATCGCCAACGCCCCGAGCTGCCCGGAATAGAGGGCGTCGATGCACGCGCGCGCATCGACGAGTGCCCCACGACTAGTGTTGATCAACATCGCCCCATACTTCATCTTGGCGAGCGATACGGCGTTGAACATACCTCTCGTGCCGTCAGTCAGCGGCACGTGCACAGAGACAAAGTCACTTCGCGCCAACACGTCTTCTATCGAAGAGCAAAACTCGCCGCAAAACGCCTCTTTATCGTAGAGATCGTACCCGAGCACGTCCATCTGAAACCCGTACTTGCAAATCTTCGCCACGGCTCGGCCGATTTTCCCCGTACCGACGATACCGATCGTTTTCCCTTTGAGAGACTGCCCGACGAGCCCATCGAGCGTGTAGTTGCCTACGCGCAAACGGTCTCGTGATGGCCCGAGACGCCGATTCAGCGATAACATCATCGCCACCGCGTGCTCTGCGATCGAGAGCGGGTCGTACGCCGGCACCCTGCACACCGTCACCCCTCGTGCGTTCGCTCTGTCGACGTCCACATTGTCAAAGCCGGCGCAGCGTAACAGAATCAATTTCACCCCGGTGTCGGCCAACGCATCAACGACATCCGTGCCGACGTCGTCGTCGACGAAGACGCACACGGCGTCGTGATCACGAGCTAAGCGCACGGTATCCAGCTGAAGCCGCGCGGAGACAAAGGTTGAGTCCGGCAGCGCCGCTTCGAGCGTCGCTTTTTCATAACTGTGACACGAGAAGACAATCACGCGCGCGTCGACATGGCAAAGCTCCGTCGCGGCGCGCTTCGACGCGCGCGCGACGACGTTTCGCGTCGATCGATCGATCGATCTAACTCGCGGCACGATCATAGCCGCTTCAGAGGACGTCGTTCGAGCAACGGCGTACATGTTTTAAGAGAGGCTGATTATGATGTTGGACGCACTCTGGCTGTTCAGATTTTTGGCTAAAGATTAAAATGAATCAACGCGGCACGACTACGATACGTTTAAACGCGCTTCACGGTGGTGAGGGTGAGAGATCCTAGAACCTTACCCGGGCCGTCGCGCATCTCGCGATCGCGGCGCTTGGACCATCTGCTCACCTCTTCGCCTCTGAGCGTGTCTGACAGCGCTTGACCCCTCTCGTATCTTTCCCGTCGAATCGCGGCAAACTTGGCATCTGTGTCGACAAACTTTCGCATCAGCCAGTGCATGATGATTGTCGGCGGGTTACGAATGTTTGAAATCAACCCGCGGACGTTACGCGCCGGCACCCAGTCCGACAACCCGTTCCCCCAAACCATCGTGTGCTCGTCCACGATGCCGTTCACCCAGCACTGACGCAACGTGTTCAACGGTGCCGGGCCGCGGCAGTTACCGACGCGATCGCGGTAGAACCACACGTTTGCCTCGTTCGCTGCGTTACGATGGTAAACATCCTTTCGTCAGTCTCTCGCTTTACTTCGTGTCGCTTTCGCTCTCGCGCATCCGTAGGGCAAGTCTACGAAAAAGGTTCGACGCGACGACGTCCGACGAGCGCCTCGCGCGCCCTCGCGCGGCGTCACAGACGCAGTCTAGATGGCCACCGTATCGTTCGATCGTCGCGCGCGCGCGCAAAACGTCTCAGACATCCACGTACCGTCGGTGGCGCGAAGATCATTTCTATCGTTGTACTGGTACGCGTTAAGCTTTTCTCGCCACTGTTGGAGAAACTTGCGACGGGATTCCGTCGCGTCGGTCGGACCGTCGTCGCCGTAGAAACTCATCTCGTTCTTTGCGTCCTATGAGCGCGTCGCCGTCGGCGGGGTGGACGAGTTGTGACGACAAGGTCGCCTAGGGTCAGTCCCAAACCCTGAAGTGTACCCCGCTTGTGCGAGCCGAAGAGGGCAATCAGGACGACGGTGAGCGACGTGCGAGCGCGTCCGAGTGCGGCTACGTGCTAATAAAATTACATTGCGTTTAATGTATAAGATGAGGCAGGAATAGAATCAGCGCCATCGAGCGCGAAGGATGCTGAGAAGAATTTGCGCCGCTGCATCGTAGACAACTCGCAATTGGTGCACGCCGTCGACAGAGCATTCAGGCCCGCACGCCGCGCTCAAGTCGGTGATTTTGATCTGTATCGCAGCACCGGCCGGTTTGACGACTTTTACTGAGCTCTGATCAGATTTCACCTTCGCAAACTTTTCCAAATTGGCGACGGTGAATTTGTGTCGCTTTTCATCATCTGTGAGTTTGTCCTGAACAATCATCGGTGTGTCCAACCAGACGATGACGGCGTCCTTGTTACGTTCGGCTATGCGTGATAATATAGATCCAAGTCGCGTCATCGATTTCTTGTACTCGTTGACGTTATCTTCGTGCAGGGCATGCCACAGTGAAGTCGATACGGCGACCAAATCGGGCGTCGCGTCCTCCCGCGCTTCGAGAGCGTCGACGACATCACCCGCGTAAGGCGCCCAGACGAATGACGCTCGCGCACCAGCTATTAGGCTGTGTTCCCAATCCCTGTGTTTCTCACCCTTGGTGTCCAAACTCACGTCCGCAGACGTCTCGCTCGTTGCCGCTATGAAGCTCGCATACACGAACCGCGCATTGCTATCGCCCACAAATGCGAATCGCTTGCCCCCCACAATCTCCAACAACCTCGACCGCATCGTTGACACGCTCAGCGCTCCGAATCCACACGCCCGTCCAACCTCTGGGGCGATGTTCCACGCCCGCGCGCCTGCGTCCGCTTTCCTCTTACGCCTTTTCAATCCAAGCGCCTCGGCGACGCTCGCGACTCCCTCGCACCCCTCGCTCGCGAGCGTCCACGCGCTCCCTCGACACGCGTCTTCGCCGACGATCCACGACCCGAGCGATGCGCCGCGCGCGCACGCGTCGACCGACCGACGACTTCGAAGCTCTCGGGCGAAATCCTCAACGGTTGCGCCGCTGTCTTCGAACCATTTCGAAGACAAAGTCGACGTCTCTCCCGTCTCCGTCGCCGCGCGCGAGAGCCAGGAGACGACGACGAGGGCGACGACGGATGCCCAGAATGCGCGTCCGCGCACCATCGTCGTCGTCGACGTCGCCGACGACGTCCACCGCATAGTGACGACCGAAGAGACGAAAGCGTCAGTTGAGCGCGCTCGCTCTGCAACCAAAGAACGATGGCGGTCGCGTCGACCAAAACGGCGCGAACGGTGCTCACGTGCGTGCGAGACGACGGCGATTGAGCCTGACGTGTTGACTGACCAATGGATGGATGGTTTTGGACGCGCAGGGCGTATCGCGAGTTGTATTGGCTCGTCACTCGAAGACACGGAAAGGATGCGCGCATGAGAGCGTTGCTGGACGATGCCGCGATGCGAATCCGCGGCAACGCGACGAAAGATCCGAGTTCGGTCGAAGTGCAGGATGGGATTCGCACGTTGGCGTCGACGGTTGCGTTCGTGCGGGCGTCGACGTCGGGTAGAGGACGAAGGACGTTTGGGGAGGCGGGCACCGTCGTGTCACGAGCGGATGCGAGCAGGAGGTACGTGCTGAGAGACGGAGAATTGATCGACGCGGAGAGCGATGAAGGGAGGAAGAGAGTGGCGACTGGAGTGCTGTCGCACGAAGAGGCTTGGGCGTATCACAATAGACTCATAGATAGACAACATTTCGGTAGGCGGCTGAAGAAGTTCAAGCCGGAACCGTTGTGAGCGTGTTCAGTTTTATTATGTACTTACATGTGAACTAGCCCGGTTCTTTTGAGAGCCGATAATTGTAGATGATTGATTGTAGCACGGTGTGTAGAACGTCCTGGAGTCGTACTTATTTACTTTTTTTACTCCCTTAATGCATAGATATCGCTGTCTCGAGCTCTTTGCGACGCTTTTGCATATCCTTGGAGAGTTCGGCGCCCACATCCGGATCCGCCGCGATGGCCCATGCCATCTCTCGACGACCCATGACAAGACACTGGAGCGGTGTTTTCGCGATAACGTCAGCGTTACGACGACCTCCGATCCACTTCTTCGCGACTATTCTCGCGCTGATCCACGAGTTGAGAGAGAGCGATTCGCCACGCGAACGTTTGGGAGGACCTTTCGCCAAAATATCCTGCGTACGCTGCTTAACAGAGACGACAATGGCGGACTTTGAGCTATTACGTGCGATGAGCGAGGCTCCGATAGCCATTTCCCCTATGAATTCACCGGGCTCTCGAACCGCAACAATTTTTCCTTGAGATCGGTCGATGTTCCCTTCGGCATCTTCTGGGCTCACGACAATCTCGACCGATCCAGCTTTGATCAGGAAGACGTCATCGTTTGCTCTCGCGCCCTGTTTGATGAGCACGTCTCCCGGCTGGTACGTCTTCACTGGAAGCTTCATGCCCTTTGCGAAATCCCGCAGCTTGGACTTGATGCGAAGCGGTGCCGGACGAACTGAATCAACCTTCTTCAACCACGCGTGCTTGAGCGCATTCGAAGCACTGAGTCGATGTGCGGGTTTATACGCGAGCGTGAGCATGACAAATTCGCGACCGGCGTCACTCACCGTATCCCACTCGTAGCAATCAAAACCGAAATCCTTTTGCGTCACTCTACCGTACTTGAGCGCTGCTTTCCACAGACCCCTCGGCATGGCGCCCGTGAGTAACACGTAGGTGATGACGCCGAGAGACCACACATCGATGGCGGCGCCATATGATTTCTGCTCCACCACTTCCGGCGCGGCGAAAACGGGCGTACCGACGGGCGCCGTGTCCACGCCGGTCGAGTGCGGAAGACGCGCAGCGCCAGACGCGTTTTGGCAGCGCCTCGCGAGACCAAAATCAGCAATCACAACGCTTCCAAGATCGTCGCTTGATCGCAAAAGCAAGTTTTCAAGCTTCAAATCCCGATGCAACACAAAATTTTGGTGCATGTAGTCCATCCCTTGCAACGTTCTCTGCACCACCACCTTCGCCTCCGCTTCGGTGTACCTCTCGTCCTTCATCCGAAGAATCGCGTCGAGCACCGCGCCACCGCTCAACTCCTCCGTGACAACGTACACCTTGTTTTGAAACCAATGCGTCTCGTACAACTGCAGCACGCTCGGTGCTTTCAGCACCCGAAGGATATCAATCTCCGTCTGCACTTCGCTCACTGACATGAACTCCTTCCCGCTCTCCTCATCCTTCCCGCCGGGTTTCTCACCGTCGTCCTCCTTGACGGATATGATCTTCATCGCATACGTCTTGAGCGTATCCCTGTGTCGAACCCGTCGGACGACCGAGAACCCACCGGCTCCGAGCGCCGCGAGGTCATCATAGGTTGTTTGCAGAGGATCCGCCTTTGTCTTCGGAAGTTTCTTCGGCGTCGCCGTCGGGAGCTTGTCGCCGGCGGACGACGCGCCGGAGTCCGACCCGGATCCACCGACGGGAGATTTCGAAGACGCGCAACCCATCGCCGCGGCGGAAGTCTCGTCGATCGACCGGCGCGCGGGCGTTTGGCGAATGCACGATCCCCACAAACACCCCCCGGGGTGGTTACCGACCCTTTTCGTGCTTTCACGGTTCATGACTCGTCGATCCACCCGCGACTACTTTCGTGATTGGACGGACAGACGGTCGACGTTGGCGTCGGACGACAGAGCGGCGATCGCTCGGCGATGTCCTCCGCGTGGCCTCGCGCGCGTCTCGTCCTCGTTCGTCTCGCCCGTCGCGCCGCCAGGCTCTTCCGATGGAGTTTTCGGTGTTGCGTCCTCGTCGGCTTTCTCGCCTGGGGCGGGCTGCTCGCGTGGACGATGCTCTACGATCCGCCGGATTTCATCGCCAGGATGGCGGCGCCGACGCCGAGAGACGCCGGCAAGGCGCGTGAGGATGACGCGGGGTGTCCGGTGGTGTGTTCGCATCAAGGGCGGCTGGATGGAGGTGGGTCGGAAGCGGAAGATGCGCGCTCGTTATTTCGACGGTTGACGTCGCTCGGAGAGGCGGGCGTTCGATGTCACGACGTCGACGTCACTTTGCTCGGTGACGGGGCAACGTTGATTGTTGGGCATCCGAAGAGCGTGTACGAGAGCGCGGGGCAGAGGTGGGCGAGCGAACTGAAGAGCGTGAAGGAGGCGCGAGCGGCGGGTGTGTCGAAAGACGAATTTCCGACAGTGCAGGAACTCGTCCGGCATTTCGGGTCAATCACGGGCAACAGAGCGAACGAGAACGCATGGATAAGCTTTGAGTTGAAGGAGAATGCGCTCTCGACGGCGACTTTATCGTTGTTGGATAAGATCGCCCGTCAGAGCGGGCTGCAACTGTTCGCGTTTACTCATAACGACTTTACCAATGCCGAATGGATTACCAACTTGGAAGCTGCAGAGTTGGATCCGTCGAATCCAGGCGGCATCAAGTTGGGATGGGCCGCGAGGGATGTTGAGTCCTTTGCGCGAGATGCCAGGCACGTGGACGCCGGTGTGCTACGGAGATTTAAAGCCGAGCGTGTTTTTCCATCCATCAAGATGTCTGACGAGTGGTACTTGAAAGCGCAGCTGACAGCGAGTGAGGGCATCCCATTCGTGCCGTGGGTGGTCGATAGTGGCGAAGAGCTAGAGAAAGCGATGCGGTACGGCGCCAGGGGTGTGATTTCAAACTTTCCCATGAAGATGCAAGAAATGGTGCACCACCGGTGTCGCGCTTCACTAATTTCTAAAACGATATAGATCATATTGTAGACGTAGCAAATGTAGCGTTAGGCTTGCGAAATCATTTCCCCTTCTTACACACGAGCGCCGCGTACGTCACCGCAACATTGAGTGCCGTGACGCCGACCTGTGAGCGCAGGGCCTTCTGTGCATGCCCCCGAACCGGCAAACCAAGACCTTCCAGGACGTCTTCGCCGTTACGTGGCGCTACACCCTCTTGGAATCGCCGAGCAACCCTCGCGGCAGTTCCTTTGTCAGTCTTTGCATCGCGTTTGTCTTCTTTCTCGAATACTAATCCCTCAAACTCGGAGCACAGGACACCCTCAAAGGCGTGGCGAATGAGAGACAACTTTGATATCGGCTGCAGTGATTCCGGGACTTCGGCAAAGGCACCCGAAGCATCGCCTAGCATGATGTTGAGGACCATGATGCATGGTCCAATCGCGAGCGCCACCTCTGCGGTTGGACTCAGCGCGCTGATGCTCAGACCAAGCGACGACGCTGCGGCGGACTGAAGAGCTAACGTTGATAGGAACATCTTTCGCCCCGCTTTATTCAGTCCAACCATCGGAGCCATGACTGCGCCGAAAACAACAGGGAAAACCATATCAATCGGGGTCTCAATCAAAAGTTTCGACAGGAAGTATGGACCGGGCTTGTAGCCGCCGCTTTGACGCGCCATTTCCCGTCTCACTGTCGCTCTTTCCCGAGGGAATCCATTCAAGCTCTTCACGAGCGCGAGCATCGACGTGTTGATACACGCCTGCATCAAGACTGCAATTCTCCTCTTGACACTTTTTGGACCTAGTCCAACTTGGAAGTTACAACCTCCAAACGCACCTGCGAGTCCGATAGAGGCAACCAATCGCACGGCATTGACCCACATTTCTCGCTTCGCCTGCTTCCACGCTCGGCCGGCGAGTAATCTGAAAAGTTTCCAGGGACCGGGAGCTCGCTTTTGTACGCGTCGTTCGCTCATCGCCCGTTTCGGTGCATGTTCAGACACTGAACCTTTCTTCGCACCTGCTTTACGTTTCGACCAAGCGTCGATGATTCGCTCAATCCTCTGCCTGCTCTCCTCCGCATTCTTGTCATCCGTGCCGTCACCCATATCGACACTCACGAGGTCGATGAGAAATTCAGCCGGATTGAAATGCTCAGGACACGCGTACCCGATCGATTTGAAGTAATCCACGACTTCGTCGCTTGGTCCATGATACGCAACGCGAGCACCGCTCGCGAGCAATAGGAGGTCGTGTACCTTTGCGAAGGAAGCGCTCCTCGGTTGGTGCAGAGTACAAACGACACACGCCTGCTCGCGCTCCGCCAGCTCTACGAGCTTGTCAACCATCTTATCCGCTTGAAACGCATCGAGTCCCGACGTGGGCTCGTCCACTAGAACGACGAGGCCCGTCGACTCCTCATCCGATCCTAGCCCGAGCGTCTCACTCGCAATCGCCAACCGACGTCTCTCTCCCCCAGATATCCCAACGATTGCCTTACCCCCAGTATCTCCTCCGACGACCGTATCTGCGCAACTTTGAAGAGACATTTTCTTCAAAGTTCTTGCCACGACGTCGCGAGCCGTGGAATCGTCTTCACCGCGCAGTTTCGCGTCCAGTTCCAGAGTTTCGCGAACGGTGAGATTACTAAAGAATTTCGGCTCTTGTTCGACGTAGCTTAGAGAAACGCCGCTCAGGCTCTCATCGAGCAATCCACCGTTAAAGAAGACGTTACCACTGAGCGCGTCGCCGCGTTTCACCGCGAGACGTTTCGACAACGCGTTCAGAAGCGATGTTTTACCGCAACCGCTCGGACCGAGTATAGCTAAAACTCTGCCGCTCTGCGCGTGCGCGGACGTGCTGCACAAAATAGTGCGACTGCTCGAGTTACGCCCATCCGCGTCTTTCGTTTGGACGACGTAGTTGATGTCCTCCCACGAGAGCACGCTCATGACAGTCGTCGTCGTGAAGTGACGTGGAGTCACGTCGCGAGTCAGCTTCGCTAAGAGTCTTCTAAGTTACACAATTCTACAGCTATTAGGATGACGATTCACTTCCATAACCGCCTAACAAACCGCCCAACCCGAACGCGGGTGCGTGTCCAGCCTCCGCCTTTGGTTTGGCGATGACCTTTGGCTTCACTTTACCCGTGACAGTGGCTCGTTTCACAATCACGCTCGCCGGTGGAGCCGAGACTCGTGCCTTCTTCGCTACGGGATCGTCATCATCACTCTCGCTCTCGACGCGTTTTACGAGCTGCGCACGCTGCGCCCGAAAGATTTCTTTCGCCTTTTCTGCGTCCTCTTCATCGGCTCGCTCTTCCTCGATTTGCTTTTGCGAAGACAAAGCCGCGAGCGCTGACTCGTTGGACACGCCCGCGTGTCGAGCGTTCAACGATCGCATCTCATCCAACGCAGCCATGATATCCATCTCCCGTTTACTCTCCTCCGTGCGGTTCTCCAACCGCCGCATCTCATCATCTTTCTCTTCGTCCTCCCTCGCTCGCGCTTCGTCTTCCTCCGTCGTATCCTTCCACATTTCATAATTTCTACTCGCCCCCGCTTCCACCACGTAGTCGCCGTTCTTCGGATCCGTCTTCATCGCCAACTCCGCCGCACACCGCGTGCACCGGAAGTAAAACCGAAATATCTTCATCCCGAGGTAATCCTCATCCTTGACGTCCTCTTTCCGCGCGTTAAACTTGGTGCCCTTCGTGATGAACTCACCGCACGTGTTGCAACAAATCGTCATCGGGAGCATGATGCGAACCTTGATTTGTCCCGCCTTTGGCGCTTTGCCTCGCGGGATTTTCGCCGGATCGAAATCCGGCGGGATGTACTTGTTCAGAACTTTTCTTTCACCCATGGTTCGTCGGCGGGTTTCGCGCGGGACGAATTTTACGCGACGCGGTCTGGCGGCGCGTCTCGTTTAGTGGTTTGAGTGCGAAGCTTCTTCTAAAATGGAACAACTCTTGACAACTGGTGAAAAACTAATTTTTAATGTACTAAGTACTGCTGCGATGGAGAATACACGTCACGCACGGTGATGACGGTGCTCACGTCGATACGTCGGAGAGCTCGATGCCTGGCTCTTCGTCCGCGTCGAGTCTGCGCCCAGACGTCTCTACGCGCAGCGAGAAGGACGCGACGGCTGAGACTATGGCGACGATCAAAAAGAAAACGACGCTCAGAGGAACTCGGCCGGACTCAATCAGCGTCACTGCGAAGACTGGGCATAGTATGCCGCCAATGCGTGCGAAGCCGTTGCCGACGCCGACGCCAGTCGAGCGGATTGTTGTGGGATAGACTTCTCCAGCGAAGACATACAAGACGGTGAAAGCCGCCATGGCTGAGCTTCTCGCACAAAAAAGGACAAAGTCCCTAAACCCGGTGCTGATCGATTCAAACGCAAGCGGGAATATGCAAACAGCCGTGGCGACGAGGGTGAAGCCCATGGAACGACGGCGACCGATCCGATCGATGATGAAAATGGCGATGATCAAACCTGGAATTTCTGCCATCGAGCTCAAAAAAATGTCGGCATACTCAGAAGTGCTGAGTTTCGGCGCGCCGTGCGCGAGACACGCAATCTCGCCAGACGCGTCTTCATCATCGCGAACGTTAAGTGACGTTGTCAACAGGACGACTCCGTAATACAGAAACGCGACGCCGAAAAAGATCACCCAGACGAGCAGGGAAGTCTTGCGGTGACGCGACGAGAGCAATCGGCGGATACCGCTCGGCATGACTCTTTCAGCGAGCGTTCGTGATTCATTGTAACTCGCCCGTTCATCGAGATCTGGTGGAGCGCGATGCACTAACTCACCGCGTGGCAGAGCCTTGCCGTTCATTTCCGCCACGCGTTGCAGAGTTGCCTTTGCCTCACCCATGCGATTCGCGCTGACTGAGTAGAGGGCGCTTTCTGGCGCGAGAAAGATGAAAACTAGCAACACAAACAATGGAATGGTTGACAGCAGCAAAAGAAGTCGCCACGAATGACGTGGTAATACCATCCAAGCTAGCGCTGCCTCACACATCGAGCCTAGAGTCCAGAAAAATTCTATCAGAGTCAGGTTGACTCCTCTGTTCTCGTTTGGCAAAAATTCCATAAACAAGCCGTAGGCTACCGGAACTCCACCGAGACCAACACCAACTAGAAACCTGAAAAAAAGCACCCATCCAAACGTCGCACCGAGCGCGCTACCGATGCCCGCGATCAACGTCGTTACGGTGGAAAACAGCAGAGACGGTTTTCTTCCTTTTGTATCACTCAACACGCCCCAACTTGGCGCTCCCAACATCATGCCCACGAAGACGACGCTCGTGAGCGCACCCTCGACGTCAGCGCTGACCCCGAATTCACAGCGCATCGCGGGGCCTATGAAGGATAGGAGCATCATTTCCATCGCGTCTGCTGTCCAAGCTAAACCGACGAAGAACAACATGAACTTTTGAAACTTGCCAAAACCGAGCGAGTCGAGCGCCTCGTCGACGCGGTAGGTGCCGCTCGCGCCGCCGTCATCCGACGTAGACGCGCGTTCGCTATCCAGCGGCACGCTGACGAACTCGCTCCTCTCGCTCCCAGGGCGCGTCGAGTCCAACAACCCGAGTCGAGCGGTTTCGCCTTCCCGCTGTGCCTCGAACGTCTCGACGTGAACCGGCGCCGCGGTGGGCTGACTCTCGTCCTCGACCGAGGGAGCCGAGATGGTGGCGGGTTCGCCATCTCCGCCGAGCAGCGGCGATGGCGACGACATCGTGCGCGCTTGTGCAGTGCGAGTACACGATGCTGAGTCTTGGGCTTTTCGTTTCGACGGGCTCTTTCGCTTACTTTCAAACTGATGGTGGTAATATATTACAAGGCGTTATGTGACGAATGGCGTGCACCATGACTAGAAATGAAGGGCGAATCAATCATACAGCTCAAATTTTGGTGTGTTGGGCGGCGTGGTTACCGATGGTGCGCATGCAGGCGTCTTCTCGGTAGAGCATGCCTCGGAGAGTTTGCCCGTTGACGCGGACAGTCATGAAGTAACCCGTGTCAAAGGTGCCATCGATGAAACCTTCAACCTTCATGCCAGTCAGATCCGCGTTGCCTGGCGGCTGCGTCGGCTTCAAACCGTCTTGGTCCAGGACGTTGACGACGTCGTGTTGCAGGAAGGAGTGCACGTCGTGCTGCGATTGGTGGTGCTTGTTGTCAAACTGGTTGCTCACGACGACCGGCAAGGAGTTGTTGTTGAACGGCAAGAACAAGTCGCTCATGGAGTGCAAGTTGTGGTCGTTGAAGCCGAGGGAGAAGTCGCGGTCGTGGGTGTGATCCTCTTCCATCCACGGTTGCAAGTGCGAGTGCGACTGCATGGTGCTGTGCGCCGCGAAGGACGCCGCCTTGCTCGGTGCCGCATTCGTCTTTGGCGGGCGACCGCGACGGCGCTTCGGGGCGCTAGCATCAGAAACCGCAGACTCCGCCTTTTGCTTCTTGCTTCGCGCCGCACCAGAGGTGGACGGAACTCCGCCTTCGGCGATCAAGCGCGCTTGCTCGACGCGCGCCTTGTCAATGTGCTTCTCCTTTTCTTCCGGAGTCATCGCCTTCCAGCGGTTACCGATCACCTTTTCGATGCCCATTTGCATTTCAGCGCGGGACAACAGGCTGGTGTCGCGAAGCACCAATCGCATTTCGCTCGCAAACATGTTGAACGCCAACAAGTTTGGGCTCATGCTGAGCTCGCGGTACGTCTTGAGACTCTGTTCGAGGTCGAAACCGTGTGGCATGATTGTCAGTAAGGGCGTCGATTGCGTCGTGTCGCGCACACAACGCGCGTGGCCGTGTGTCCCTTCGTCGCCGTCACGCGCGTCGCGACGGACGACGTATCGTCGCGGTGAATTCTCTCGCAGCCTCCGAGCCGAGCCGCCGGTCAGACGCGCGCGCGCGCTCGACGTCGGATGTCCATATGGGTAAACACTCTCATGTAGTTCCCGGGACCGCCGTCAGCGCCCACAACGCGTGTGTACAAACAGTCTCGACACGAATTAAACAAGGAAGAAACCGCACCCGGGTGTCGAGCGAGCGCACCGCGAGAGAGGGGGCCTCATCCGATGCGTCGCCCGACGACGCGTCCGCCCGCGCGTCCACGTGTTCCCTCGTTCGTGACCTAGTCGGTCGTTCCGAGCGCCCGGCCGGGCGCGTCGTCGTCGTCGACCGACAGCACCGTCGTCGAGTCTTGTCGTCATCATCGTCGTCGTCGTCGTCGCTTCGCACGCACCCCGTCGTTGTTCTTTCTGCTGTACCGCCCGCTCATCGTTCCGTCGGTTCCGTTCGGTCGGTCTATCCAGTGTGGTTCGTCGCGAGGCTAAGGCGCGCGCCGTTCGCGTGCGTCGTCGTGCCGTGCGCAGCGTAGATCCGCGCGTGTACGGGCGTGCTCCGTCGCGTCGTATCGAACTCGAAGTCGAGTTCGGTCGAACGTCGTCGCCGTGTGACGACGGCCGACGACGACGTCGAACGCCGCTCGAGAACGAACGAACGAACGCGTCGTCCGTCGTCCTACGTGGACGGAATCGGATAACATAACGGTACGGCGCCGCGTCGAACCAATCGCATTTCACCGAAGTGGATAATCATCGGGTTCGCGCGTGGATAACTACGAGAGACCCCTCTCCCCCCATCTCCCGCCGAATAAATAAGCAAAACCCGACGACGACGACGACGAGGACGACGACGAGGGGTGTGTCGACAATTCCTTTTGGAAATTATTTTTATTTTTATTTTTGCACATCACGAGGGGGGGTCGGGGGTTGAAAATAATATGGTGTCGTTTGGGGGTACACGATGGGATGTGACTCACGTTTGGGTGTACACAACTGCGTTTCGTGTACCCCGCCCCCTGATGCTTTATGACCAATATCATCATTATATTTGAGTCGTGATTTGTCGTGTACCCATGG
>Ga0255780_10001406_pt1 | contig 22412 bp, 16 predicted proteins | sample 071ome_32_FD_179978 | JGI IMG/M metagenome (GOLD analysis project Ga0255780, IMG submission 179978) | Coastal salt marsh microbial communities from the Groves Creek Marsh, Skidaway Island, Georgia - 071405AT metaG (version 2) | ecosystem: Environmental > Aquatic > Marine > Intertidal zone >... | reverse complement strand
TCAGGCCTACTACAATTACGCCAATACAGGGTTGTTCCCTGTCGGCCTGCCGATCCCAACCTCGCAAGGATTCATCGACAACTACAACGCGGCTTTCCCCGATGCGCCAATCACCGCCGGTGATCTGACCAGTGCTGAGCTTGCCCTCATCGATCAAGCAGGATCCGCGTTCCCACGGGCAATTTTCCCAGAGGCCACCTTCTCAATCACTTCGGGCTATGGTTGGCTGATTCCCGGCGATCCTTTCTCGTTTGCGGGCTTCGACCCAGAAACACCCATCGATTTGAACGGCAATGGCACTCCTGATTGCCTCGATTCTTTCGCGGGCTACAACTCTGTGTTTGGCGCAGCTTCTTTTGGGGTTGTCGGCGGCTGCTGGTATCAGCAGGCTGACGGCTCCTACGCGGTTAACGAAGATGGACTGGTTGCTGGAAACTTCAACGGGTTCGGCGGTACGTCCACAGACGTCTACTTGAATGATCAAATGGATTTCTTGCTGCCAGACCAGAAGATCGCAATCAACGTCAACGCGCGATATGACTTAACGGACTCGGTGCGCGCATTCGCTGAATTGAAGTGGGTTGATCAATCAACGGATACGGGTGGTTTCTCCAACTCCTTCTGGGATCTCCTATATGGCGCGGCTGACAACCCTTATCTTCCCGAATTCATTGCTGACGTTGCAGCCGGCTACGGCGGCGGCGTTGCACTGACGGTCGACCCCATTTACTTCGGCGCCGAGCGACGCACAGATCGCGAAACTGTTCGAGCGGTGTTTGGCATTGAAGGGGCGCTAAACGACAACATGGATTATGAGGTGAGCGTTAACTTTGGTCGCTTCACCCAAGACCGCGCCTTCCCCAACTCAGTGATCGTAGACCGATTCTTTGCTGCGATAGATGCAGTGACGGACCCTACCACCGGGGCCCCAGCCTGCCGGTCTTCGGTTGATCCAACAGCTCCCGCGCTCAACACACCGTTTGGTATTCCTGCGTACGATGAAGGCTACTTCTCGTTCGTCCCAGGTGACGGTCAATGTGCACCTCTCAACATATTTGCGGGTGAAGCAGGTGTCTCTCAGGCAGCTAAGGACTTCGTTCTAATCGAAACGAAAAACTCACTTGAACTCACCCAGCTGGTATTGAGCGGCGTGGTGACGGGCGACACAAGCGCTTTCTTTGAACTTCCAGGAGGCGCTCCCGGGTTTGCTGCGGGACTCGAGTACAGGAAAGAGGAATCGGATGCTGACTTCTCACCCTGGAGTCGAGGGGTTTTACCTGCAGGTTCTAACTTCACGCCTGGCACGCTCATCTCCGAGGTTTCTGGAAATGGCAGCCTTGTGTTCGACCCAGGCCTTGCCGACAACAATGAGCAGGGTGACTACACGGTCACAGAATTATTCCTTGAACTGTCACTGCCACTCTTAGCTGATGTGCCTGGCGCAAGGGAATTGACAGTTGACCTCGCGGCACGGTTCTCTGACTACGATTCGATTGGTCAGACCACCACTTGGAGAAGCACGCTCATTTATGCACCGGTGAATGATTTCGCGGTGCGGGCTACTTACTCAGAGGCGGTCCGTGCGCCCAACATCACCGAGCTCTATGGCCCGGTGACCAGTGCCACCTTCAGGCCGACTGACCCTTGTGATGCAACGTACATCGCAGGTGTTGACGCGGCGCTTGGCGCAAACTTGCAAGCCAACTGTACGACCTACTTCCAAAGCATCGGGATCGATCCCTTTGATGCAGATGGCAATTATGCGTTCCTTGACCCCCTTTCTGCCCGCTTCGGCGGCCTGACAGGCGGTAACCCAAACCTCAACGAAGAGACCGCTGAAACGCTAACCTATGGTTTCGTCTTCCAGCCTTCTTTCCTTGACGGGTTCTCGCTGACCTTCGACGTATGGGATATCTCGATTGAAGATGCGATTCAAAGCGTTCGCGCAGACGACATCGTACTGGGATGCTATCAGGGCGCTGAGCTGAACAATCAGTTCTGTGACCTCTTTGAGCGTAACGGTGACCCCAACAGCCTACAGGCTGGTGGGTTCACGTTCATGAGAACGGGCCTTTTGAACTACGCGAAGTCTGAGACCGATGGCTATGACTTAGCTGCTAATTACGCTTTTGAGCTTGGCGAGCACATGTTCTCTATCCGAGTCTCGGGTACCAAGGTCAATGACAATACGCGGTACCAGAACCCACTCGATCTTTCTGAGAAAGACCCCGAGCTTCTAGAGATTGGTGCGCCAGAGTACGCAGGCAACATCTTCCTGAAGTATCAGATTGGCAGCCTGTCATTCGGCTGGCAGAGCCAGTTCATCAGCGAAATGCTGCTTGGCAACGGACCTGAGGTCGAAACCTATGAGACCTTGTTCGGACCTTCAGTTCTCATGGACGATATGTGGATTCATGACTTTAATGGCAGCTATGCCATTCAGGACAACGTGAATCTTTCATTCGGTGTTCGCAATGTGACCGAAGAGGAGCCGTTCATTACGGCCAACGCCTATCCCGTTAGCCCTCGCGGCCGCATGTTCTGGATGGGGCTCAACGTCTCACTCTAGACGCCAGATGCTGGATCAAAAACGCCCCACTTGGGGCGTTTTTTTTGCGCAGCAGGTTTGGTTTCGCGCTGGGCGACGTATCGCTACAAACCCTGATTAACCGCTAAGCATTATCGACCGATGTGCCCCGCCCCCTGCTCTCCCCACTGCAGGGAGACCGTCACAGCAATGATCATCCCAGCACTAGGTACGGCAGCCGATGGACGGTAAGCTCTCGTTCGGTAAGCTTCAGCCAATAAAGGTACCCTGAATGAATGCACCGTCACCGCTTGAACTCGCCACAGCACAAGACAGAATTGGCGAGGAGCTTGGAGTTAGCCCTTGGGTCGCGATTGATCAGGTCAAAGTCAACGTGTTCGGGGAAGTCACCCACTGGCGAACCCCAGGCCACTGCGACCCTGAATATGCCAAGACTACGCCCTACGGCGGCACCTTGATGCACGGCTTCCACGTGGTTGGTTTGTTATCCCACTTCTTCAAGTCAGCAGGCCTCTGGCCAATTGACGCTTGCGACCCCCTCAATTACGGCCTCGACAAAGTTCGAATCCTAAAGCCCATCATCATCGGCGAAGGGCTTCGGCTCAGATCCAGAATTCACCTATTAGAGGTCACCCCGAAAGGCAACGGCGAATATCTGCTGAAAGTGAGCCATCATGTTGAAGTTGAAGGTGCCGCCGAGCCCGCGGTCTATGCGGAGTACCTCACCTATTGGCATCCCTTACCGGCATCTGAATGAAGGAGGACACGCTTCCTACCAGCGCCCAAGTCGTCATTGTTGGCGGCGGCATCATCGGCTGCTCGGTGGCTTATCACCTTGTGCGCGCTGGCGTTAGAGAAGTGGTCTTGCTCGAACGCAAGCAACTGACCAGCGGAACCACTTGGCATGCCGCTGGACTCGTGGCGCAGCTTCGTGCCTCCCAAAACATGACTCGCCTCGCCAAGTACTCAACCGAATTATTTCAGGCGCTGGAGTCCATTACCGGACAGGCAACCGGCTACCAGCAAACGGGATCTATCACCCTTGCACTCAATGGGGAACGCGAGGCAGAACTGCGCAGGCAGGCGACCATGGCCAATGCCTTCGATGTGGCCTGTGAGTGGGTTGAACTTGAATTCATAGCCGATCAGTGGCCAGGTATTTCTCTCTCTGGCGCGCGGGGCGGGGTTTACTTGCCAGGCGATGGTCAGACCAATCCAATCGATACCACTCTTGCGCTTGCAAGGGGGGCAAGACAGGAAGGTGCACTCATCGTCGAGAATAGGGAAGTCGCCGAGTTGGTCCTCGCTGACGGTGCCGTAAAAGGTGTCCAGCTTGCTACAGGCGAAACCATCACCGCACAACAAGTCGTGATCGCAGGCGGCATGTGGACGAGGGACTTCCTCGCTCGCTACGGGGTGCTTGCGCCGCTTCAGGCTGCTGAGCACTTTTACCTTGTCACCGAGCCACTCGAACGCTTCACAGCGATGCGACCCACCCTGCGTGTTCCTGATGAGGAGGCCTACTATAAATTTGATGCCGGAAAGCTGCTGCTCGGAGCATTTGAGCGTCGCGCCAAGCCTTGGGCGCTAGAAGGCATTCCCAGCAACTTTGCATTCGACAGCCTGCCCGCTGACTTCTCCCATTTCGAGCCCATCTTTACCCGCGCCATTGCCCGCTTCCCGGAGCTAGAACACGCGGGCGTGCAATTGTTCTTCAACGGACCAGAGAGCTTCACACCAGATAACCGCTATCTGCTGGGCGAAACCCCTGAGGTCAAGCAGCTCTTTGTCGCGGCAGGGTTTAACTCCATCGGTATCCAGAGCGCAGGAGGCGTGGGGAAAGTTCTAGCCGAATGGATGATCAGTGGGCAACCGCCTATGGATCTGTGGGATGTCGATATTCGGCGGGCCTATCCATTTCAAAACGAAAAAACGTTTCTCGCCGAGCGAACGACCGAGGCGTTGGGGCTTCTCTATGACTTGCACTGGCCTGACAGGCAATTCGAGACAGGCCGCGGCATTCAGCACTCCCCACTTCATGAACCGCTAAGCAAGCAAGGCGCCGTGTGGGGAGAACTCGCCGGATTCGAGCGCCCTCTCTGGTTCGATCAAGATGCCGGCCCCGAAAGGCGGTACGCCTACGATGATCCTGAGTGGTTCGCCGCGGTGGCCGAGGAATGCCGCGCGGCGGCAGAGCAGGCCGTGATCTTTGATCAATCGAGTTATCCCATATTCGACGTCGAGGGGCCTCATGCACTCGCCTTCATGCAGTGGCTCTGCGCTAACGACGTCGATGTAAGGAAAGATGATCTCGTCTATACCCAGTGGCTCAACGAGCAAGGGGGCATCGAAGCAGACGTCACCGTTCTGCGGCTTGGTGACTCAGCATTTAGAGTCACCAGCGCCTGCGCAACTTGGCGTAAGGATCTATTGTGGCTTACAAACCAGTCAGCCGAATTTGATGTGACGGTGAATCATCGGACTGATCTCGCAATGGTGGGCCTCATGGGCCCATTCGCTGGATCCATCCTTCGCACGGCACTTGATATTCCATTCGATGACATCCCTTTTTATGGATCGCTGGCGACTGCGTTTGACGGCGCAAGTCTTTGGTGCAATCGACTGAGCTACATTGGCGAATCCGGCGCTGAACTCGTGATCGATGCGAACCATCTTTCCGCCCTTTACGCGCACCTTACTGCTGCGGGGGAGCCCTTTGGGCTTCGCCCGGCCGGCTTCTACGCGATGAACGCTTGCCGCATGGAGAAGGGCTACCGGCATTGGGGCGATGATCTCCATGACCACATCACGCCCTGGGCCGCGGGCTTGGGGTTTTGCGTAGCAATGGAAAAGCCAGACTTCTTGGGGAAAGCAGCCCTCGCGCAAACGCGCGGCAAACAGCCAACGCGCCTCGTTACGGTTGTGGTGGATTCCCCTAACGCACCAAGAATGATTCATGACGAGCCTATATTTTCAGCGGGCTGCCAAATCGGGCTGACGACGAGCGCAGCGTGGGGGCATCGGTTGGATCAGAATCTGGCGATTGCGTCCCTCACCTACGAACCCGCTGTAACGAAACGCTTTCTCGCTGAGTCGTCATTTGAGATTGAAATCGCTGGCCAGCGCTACCCCACCCAGCTACAACTCGGAGCGCCGTATGACCCAAGCGGCAGTCGGATGAAGCGCTGATCCAAGACTTTACATCACATCAGGGCCTCCTTAGCCTCACTGTCTTATTCAAGTTCATCAATTAGGGACTAAAGCACTCATGATTCACCAACTCCGCACTTACACGATCCAGCCCGGGGCTATGGACGATTGGGTTGAGCTTTTTGAGACTCATATTCGACCCCTTAACCGACGGCTGGGCATGCACATCATCGGCACTTGGGTGAATCACGAAGACAATCAATTCATTTGGCTGCGAAGATTTAGTAGCGAGACTGAGATCGAGGAGTTAGAAGCCGCTTACTTCGCCTCACCGGAGCGACAAGCGCTGGGCGATCGCCCGCAGCAGCTCATTCAGCATATGGATATCAAACGCCTCACGCCAGACAGCGCAGCAGTCTTACTCGATTGAGGGTATGAAGTAGTAAGGCCTAACGCCAAGCGCCGCGCCAGAGCGCGATGACGATCATCAAACCATACAGCGTCATGCCCGAAGCCGCGGCGATCACAACCTCTCGGTAACCCCCGCCCTCATTGAGCAGGAAGAGGGAGAGCCCGATCGCCAACCCGAATCGTGTAAAGGTAGCGGTAATTGGCCAGCGCATGCGCCCTGCCCCTTGGGAGGCAAAATACAGCACTAACCCTACGGCAAGAAACACGTAACAAGGCCCCACCCACTGAATATAGATCTCTGTCATGGCCTGCGTTGCTAGATCATCAGTGAATAGCGGAATCCAGACCCCTGGAATCAACGCCAGAGTTACGCCAATCAAACCGCCGATGGCAGCCGCGAGCCCTGCCCCCACCCAGCCTGCTCTTTCCGCGCGATCAACTTTTCCCGCGCCCATGCTCGTACCCACCACCGTCGTGAGTGCGGTGCCGATGCTAAAAACAATCGGGGTCATTAAAAATTCAACGCGGGTACCAATCCCGTAACCCGCAAGTGCGACATCGCCTGAGCGCCCAACCAAAGCAGTCAAGCCTAAGATCGTGGCGACGGTCATCAGCGGTGATAACGAGGCGGGCCTCGCCACCATCATGATGCGCTCCATCAGCGAGGCATCAAACTGCTTGAGCTTTAGGCTAAGCCGCACCATCGCTGCTCTGCCTGCGAGCTTCACAAGAAATACAAGCGTCATGAGGGATGACACGATCAGCGTTGATAAGACAGCGCCCGTAAGCCCCAACTGCGGCAACCCAAACCAACCCAATATCAGGCCAGCTGAGAGCGGTACTTGCAGGCAAGACCCGATCAGCATCGTCGACGCCGAGAATCCCATCATACCCATGCCTCTGAATACCGCACTCAGCCCTGAAGACATCCAAATGACCACGCCTCCAAAAAACAAAAGGTCCGAATACATCAGTGCGAGTCGCAGTACTTCGCCACCTCCACCCAAGACCTGAAGAAATGTTTCGCCGATCAGCCAATAGACACCGAGAAATACCAAAGCGCCCGCCCAGCAGCAGTAAAGAGCATGCCAGATCAGTCGGGAAGCGAGCTCGGGCTCGCCAGAACCCAGGGTGCGGGCAACGGCCGAGGAAATTGCGCCGCCCAGGGCACCACCTGACATCGTTTGAATCAAGATCAGGAAGGGAAACACCAAGGCCATCGCTGCTAGCGCCTGCGTGCCCAGTTGGCCGATCATCCAGACCTCGGTAAGAATGACCAGTGACTGCACGACAAAGGCGCTGGTATTGGGTGCAGTAAGACCCAAAATCAGCGGCAAAAGAGGTCGCTCGAGCAAATTCTTCGTTCGTTGGTCCACTCACACACCCCAAAGGAAAGTTCGATCCTCTCACAGTCCGGTTCATGCGACCACAAAAAACACGGGGGTCCGATCGATGCCCGACAGTTGCCCCCGCTCGCAAAATTCACTAATTTCAGTGGTTCACTACCGAAGGAACTACTATGGCTTACGTTGAAGGTCGTACCGTGCACGACGCGGATTCTCATGTCATGGAAATGCCGGACAAGATTCTCGAATACCTCGAGCCGAGCTACCGAGAAGAATTTATTAGCGAAGCCAACAAAGCGGTGACCGTCACACAAGACTTGGCGGCGGCCGAGGCGAAGCAAAACGACCCTGAATTCCGAGCCGGCGATGAAGCTGAACTCCTGCAACGCAAAAATCACCTCGCCCTGGGTGCGTACCGTAATCAAGATCGACCCAAGACCCTTGATCTCTTGGGCGTAACTAGCCAGCTCGTTTTTACTACCGCAGCGCTCGGCAACTTCGGGCTCGACGAGAAGAACCCGAAGCTCGCGCAAGCGGCAGCGAGAGCCCACAACCGAATGAACTCGGACTTTTGCTCGGTTGACCGAAGACTGCTTGCGACAGGCTACGTGCCGCTGTCAGACGTTGACGCAGCGTTACCCATTGCTAACGAGGCGCTCGAACTCGGCTGCAAAGGCCTCGTTGTGCCCTCCATGTGCCCGGCAAACCACAGCCCAAGCCATCGCGGCTTTGATGCCCTTTGGGCCACGGCAGAAGAGGCGGGCATCCCCATCTTGTTCCACGTGGGTGGCGAGGAAAAAATGAGCATGGCCTACACCGAAAACGGGGGCGAAAAGGTCAAAGATTTTCACGGGGGTGATGAGAACTTTACTGGACTCAGCTACATGGCGATTCCGCTCTCCATTTGGCAAACCATGACTGCACTGATTTTCGACGGCGTATTTGATCGGCACCCTAATCTTAAGTTTGGTGTCATCGAGCTTGGAGCTTCTTGGCTGCCTAGCTGGCTTCGCTTTATGGATTCAGGGTTCGAGGCTTTCCGTAAAGGCGAGGCACGACTTCAAGCGTTGTCGATGAAACCAAGTGAACTAGCTGAGCGTCAGTTACGAGTCACGCCGTATTGCCATGAGCCAACCGGTTGGATCCTTCGGGAGTCCAGTCCAGACATGCTGCTGTTCTCATCCGACTTTCCTCATGTAGAGGGTGGCCGTAACCCGGTCAAACGCTTTGAGGACAACATGGAGGGCATTAGTGACGAGGCGCTGGGTCGCTTTTACCGAGACAACTTCATTGATTTGATGGGCCGTGGACTGGACGAGTCCCTTCACGATCACCCATCCCAGCAAGCTGCTTGATATAGCCATTAATGATGACGCCAACCGCGCGGGCGTTAAATACCCCTTGATTGACTCGCGCGGCGTTTACACGCTAAAGCACAGGAGACCACCAATATGAGCTTAGTCGCTTTTCCCGAATCACCCGAGGCGCTATCTCCTGCCTGGCTGACCGAGCACTTTCAATCCACAGGCGTCATTAACGCAGACAATCAAGTGACCGCACTTGAGATCAAGCCCGTGGGTGACGTAATTGGCGTTGTCGGTGAGGTGGTTCGGTGCCACATCACGTATGCAGCACCTTGCGAGGCACCCGCCACCGTGGTGATTAAGTTCGCGCACCGGCTTCCTGAAAATAGGGCCATTGGCAACAACACAAGAATGTACGAGCGGGAGGTGTTGTTCTTTAACGAGATCGCCACCCAACTCGATACGCCTAAGACCCACTGCTACTTTGCGGGTTTCAACGCCGATACGGGCGGCAACATGGTCATCATCGAAAACCTTCATGACTACGACGTGGGCGACCAAGTCACCGGCGTCACGCTCGACCAAGCGAAACTCGTGGTCGATAACATTGCGCCACTTCACGCGCGGTATTTTGATGCTTGGCGAGAGGACTTCAGCGATCTATATACCATCGATAGCGATGACTACATCACCTCATTCCTGCCGGGTTTCATGGGTAGCTGGGAAAACGCCATGGCGAATTTCCCAGAGTGCTTTGACAATGAGATGGGCGCGGCCATGCCAAGTTATGTCTCAAGCTTGGCCGAGCAAATGAAACGAATGGGCGCGGGCCACATGACCCTCGTGCATGGCGATGTGCGAATGGACAACGCCATGTTTGGACGAGGACTCGCGCACCAGCATCCCGTCGTTATGATCGACTGGCAAAACATCATGGTATCCAACCCCCTCCAGGACTTGGCCTGGATGACCACCTCCAGTTTCACACTACCGACTCGCAGGAAAGATGAAGAAGCCCTCCTCGCCTATTACGCAGACACCATGCAATGGTTGGGCGCTGACTTCTCATTGGATGCAGTTCGCGAGCACTACGATCGTGCGATCCTTTTTATTATGAACTTCCACATGATCATTGCAGGAGCCTTTGTGCCGTCTGACGAAAGGGCAAGGCAAATGGCAAGTGAAGGCCTTGATCGCGCCGTTAAAGCCGTGACCGATCGCGGGTTGATCAACCTGATTCCCTAAGCCCACCTCAAGCCAGCACCAATATCGAGGGGTTAAGCTGTCTGCAAGAGCAGCTTTTGGAGCCTTGGAGCCTTGGAGCCTTGGAGCCAGAAAGCGCATGTCACCTGGACTAAATAAACAAATAGATTGATGACCAATTAAGCAATCGGTCTCGGAAGGTGAGGCTCCATCGCAAGCCATCGATTCAAATCAGCAGCCACATCCACATCCCAAAGGGGTGACATCTCACCTATGGAAACGCCCTGATCTGACGCCTTCTCGCGAGTCTGTTGCATAACTCGATCAGTACCCCAATCGATGTCACTAAATAAGTGCGGCACCGAGCCGCTCACGCCGACACCGACATAGCCCCCATCCGCCGCTGGGACAAATAGTGCGGAAGAAGATGATATACCGTTTATGGCTTGTCGCAGCAAGCTAGTTGTCCAAACTGGACAGTCTGCACCGATGAGCAGCACGCGCTCGGAACGGGTCAACCCCACCTCAAGCGCATTGAACATCTTTTGACCCAGGTCGCCAGACGCCTGGGGGTAAAGCCCTACTGATGCGCCGTTAATCAGTTCCATCAACGGGTAATCGTCATCTTCAGCCGGATGCCACACCTCAATCGTAACGTCAGGTAATTGCCTAACAGTCGCGAGCGTTCGAGCAAGTAAGACCCGGTACCAATGGAGTGCCGCACCCTCCCCCAGCTCACTCGCCAAGCGACGTTTGGTTTGCCCGAGCACTGGCGCCCTGGCAAAGATTTGGATGAGATTAGCGCCCTCTGACATGTGCGTAGTAGTTTGCTAATCGATCAGGACCTACCCCTGCCCAGAAGGCGAACCTTAAGCCCCACATTTTTAAGACGGTCCGAAACCAACCACCTTGGTCCCAGCGCCTACCGTCAGTTGCAAGGGGGGTGCGAATCACCGTGCTTTTCGCGACGCCGCGGAGCGCCTTTGATAGCGCAACGTCTTCCATAAGCGGCATATCAGGGAACCCCCCGACTGCGTCAAACAACGCTTTTTTCATGAAAAGCCCTTGATCACCGGTGGCCACTTTCGTAAGCCCAGCTCTCGCGTTCATCATCGCGGCGGTCAATGGGAGAAACGGGTGCTTACCTTCGATGCGCACATCAAACCAGCCCCAATCGGGATCACCGGAGAGCGCTTCGAGCAGGGCCTCAAACGCCTCCTCTTCCAATCGCGTATCCGCATGGAGAAACAATAGCCACTCGCTACTCGACTGCCGCGCCCCCTCATTCATTTGCTTGGCACGGCCGGCCGGTGACTTCAACGTGCGGTCACAAAGTGGACGCGAGATTTCCAACGAGTCATCCGTACTGCCGCCATCAACCACAATCAGCTCAACGTCCAGACAGCGAGCAAACTGCAGCGCCTCTAGCCTATCGGGCAGGATGCGTGCCTCATTTAACACAGGGATAATGATCGTGAGCGAAGGGTTCAAGGAGCCGGCTGCTTCAGTGAGGCGACGTCATTCAACGCCCAATCGTAGTCAGACCACTCAATCTTGATCGACCCCTCATTCAATGCGCGAACCGCATCATCATCTAACCCCAGCGAGTCGGCATACCGCGACAGATAGGCAAGCTCCCCTTGACGCTCTGGCACCCCGAAGTCCTCGGTGTACCAGTCAAAGATGGGCGACAATACCAGGTGATTCGTGGTTGTGTTCATGCCGTTTTTAGTGCGATCGCTCAAAAAAATACTGGCCTGCTCATCCAGCTCAGCATCAAGGGATGAGCCATTAAACGCGGCAGGCCTAAGCGGCGGGCAGCCTTTGGATGCGCAGTTCACCGCAAAATGTACCCGAGGATCAAAGAGCGCTGGGTCGCCTCGAAGCCGGCCATGCTCGATATCATCGAGACTCATTCGTTCGCCGAACAGCTCCACAAACCGATCTTTGAAGGGGTGGTTAAAGATCCGTCCGAAGTCCCATACGGAATCAATATCAGGATAGCGCTGCAGGATCTTCTGAATCATCGCAGCGTTGTAAAAGTTAATGAGAAAGGCTTGCCGATGCGGGACGCTCCACTCATTAAATGCTGATTCAGTCACTTGAGCGCAGGCTGCCAGCCACTGCTTCAATTCAGCAGAGTCCTCCAGCGCGGCCGCGTAATCGACTCGACTAACTGCCCCTTCTTCTACCGTCACCACCCAGCGTTCAAGCAACATTGACCAGCTGTTAGCCAAACGATTTGCTTCTTCTGACGCGAAAAGAAGGGGCTGCCAGCACGACAATAACAGCACAGCTAGGCATTGTTGGAGACGAACGGTTGCAGCGATCAGGCGCAAAAGAGAAATTCCACGAATTGAACCGCGCAGCTTACCCGACCCACCCTGCCTAGGCGAGAAACGAGCCGTTGATTGAAGCCACTCGATAAGGCTTAGCCATGGGGGAGACAGCCGAAGTCCCGATCCTTGGCCCGACTCTTTTTTGCTTTCGCGGCTCGGAGCAACGAGACTGTCTAGAAAGACCACTCTTTCAATGTTGATGCCCTCATGAACCTCACTCGCCGACATTTGATCACCCAGGGCGCAACCGCGCTAGCAACTAGTCTCACTCTTACAACTCCGCTTCCACTCATCGCCAAGCCGCCCACGCCCACCAAATTACTGTTTGACACCGACATTGGCAGCGATATCGACGATGCGGTCGCGCTGGCTTACCTTTTGATGCAGCCGTCCATTAACCTTCTTGGTATTACCACCGTGACCGGCGAGGCGCGCAAAAGGGCCGCGCTCGCGAGCCGATTGCTCGAACTCGCTGGGCAGACTGTGCCCATCTTCCCGGGATTTGAGGCGCCACGCGAAATCGCGACTCGCCAGCCCATTGCCCAACAGGCGGTGAAACTCTCCCTAGCGCAGCTACTGGGCACCGATCAACCTCACAATCCAGAAGCCGCTATCGATTTCATGGCGGATACCATTCAAGCGCATCCCTTCGAAATCACGCTACTCGCCGTGGGACCCTTTACCAATGTTGCAAGGCTCTTCGAGAAGTACCCAGACGTATCTCGCCTGCTCAAATCGCTCGTCATCATGGGCGGCAAATACTCCGACTATCCCACCCCGTGGGGCCCGAGCGAATGGAATGGCATTATTGACCCGGCTGCTACTGCGCTGATGTTCACCAAAGCCCAATGTCCTATTAGAGCGTTTGGATTAGACATCACTTGGCAGGTGAGCATGGATGCGCAGCAGGTCAGTCGTGCGTTTGCGACCCACCCGCTACTGCGTGAGGTGCGACGATGGAGCGAGATTTGGTTTGCAGAGCGCGATGCCCTTCACTTTCATGATCCGCTCGCGGCTGTGTCACTCGTTGATCCTACAGTCTGCACCTACAAATACGGGCAGGTTGCCGTCAACTTGTCTACAGGCCGCGCAGGGTTTACCGAATTTGTAGCCGCGAATCCGGAGGGAGCGACCGCCAGTGACCGTCCGCTGGTCGAAGTTGCCACGAGCGTCAGCGCGGATCAGTTCTTCGACCAATACTTCGCTCCTTTTACACCACCCGCCATTAGCGGGCCCAGCTAAAGGCAACAAGCGAACGACTACAACCACTAAGAACTAAAGGTTAACGCCTCTCCACTATGCTTTGCGCCAGGAGACGCGCCGAATTGCCCTCAGCCCCTGCCCAACCACTACAAATTCGTCATCAAAGAAATCAATCTGCGCCCATTGACCGTGACTATCAGGATTAACCCTTCACCTTAAAAAGGCGTACACTCGGCGCAGAGAAAGCGAAGTACTCATGGACCAAAGGAGCCGCTTAACATGGATCACGTCAATGTCATCATCGTCGGTGCCGGGCTGTCAGGCGTCGGCGCCGCTGTCCACTTACGGCAGAAGTGCCCTGGCAAAACCTTCACGCTGCTCGAGGGCCGGGACACCCTAGGAGGCACTTGGGATTTATTTCGCTATCCCGGCATCCGTTCAGACTCTGACATGCACACGCTGGGGTACAACTTCAAACCCTGGACCGAGGCGAAAGCCATTGCCGATGGCCCATCTATCCGGAAGTACGTGAATCAAACTGCAGACGAATTTGCTGTCCGTGAGCACATCCGCTTTGGTCACAAGGTGTTGAACGCATCCTGGAATAGCGAGGCCGGCCAGTGGGCAGTCACCAGCCAGTTGAAAGACGGCACAGAATTCGTAGTTACTGGCGACTTCTTATTTATGTGCGGCGGCTACTACAACTACGATGAAGCGTACCGACCCGAGTTCCCAGGCCAAGACGTATTCAAAGGTCAGGTGGTTCACCCGCAGTTTTGGCCAGAAGATCTTGATTACTCGGGTATGAAAGTGGTTGTTATCGGCAGCGGCGCAACTGCGATGACCCTCGTGCCTGCGATGGCAGAGAAAGGCGCAACTGTCACGATGGTGCAGCGCTCGCCCACTTACGTGGTCTCACGGCCTGCTGAAGACCGCATTGCCAACACATTGCGCAAATATCTCCCCGACAGCTGGGCGTATGCCATTACCCGGCTAAAGAACACCACCATGAGCGGTTACTTCTACAACCAAACTCGAACGCAGCCAGAAAAAGTAAAACAACAGATTCTTGGCATGGCACGCCAGGCGATTGGCAATGAGATGGTCGACAAACACTTCACCCCCAGCTACAACCCCTGGGATCAGCGCATGTGTCTCATCCCGAATGGCGATCTCTATCAAGCCATCAACAACGGCTCTGCCCAAGTGATCACCGGCGATATCGAGACCTGGACTGAAAGCGGGCTCACCATGACCGACGGTACTGAGATCGACGCTGACATCATCGTCACAGCCACCGGCTTGAAACTGATTGTCATGTCGGGTGTTGAATTCGAAGTCGATGGCAAGGCTGTTCACTTCCCCGAGACCTTCACATACAAGGGCATGATGTATTCCAGCATTCCCAACATGGCCCAGACCTTCGGCTACATCAACGCCTCCTGGACGCTGCGCGCTGATCTCACGGCAGAGTACGTGTGTCGACTGCTCAATCACATGGACGCAGTCGGGGCGAGCGTGGTGACGCCAACGCTGAGGCCAGAAGATCACAACATGCCCGCTAGGGATTGGATCGAAGATTTCACGCCAGGCTACATGCAGCGCATGATGCACCTATTCCCCAAGCAGGGTTACGGGCCTTGGTGCAACACGCAGAACTATCGCCTCGATAAGCGCATGATCCGCAAAGCGCCTATTGAAGATGATGCACTGGTGTTCTCAAATCCTGAGGCCGCAGAGGCGGCTTAGCGATACGGAGACTAATAACGCTCGCTTCGGACACGAGCGCTTCTCACCAGAAAGCCCCGCCTATGCGGGGCTTTTTTGTAGGAAGCCAAACCCTAGATTGACGCGCCCCAAGGCTTAAGCGATTCTTCCATCATCGTATTTGAGAGAGGTCGACCCATGTCACTCAATCCGCAGACCGCTGAATTCCTTGCCATGCTGGCTGCGAACGCACCAGCAGATCCGCCACCGCAAACGCCTGAAGTGTCGAGGCAGGGTTATCGCGGGATGGCTGAGATCTACGGGCCCGGCCCCCAGCTTCAATCGGTGAAAGAGGCCGTCGTCCGATCAGCGGATGCCGACATCCCGATCCGCATCTACAAGGACCATAGTGACGCTAACGCGCCTTGCCTCATCTACATGCACGGTGGAGGCTGGGTGATTGGCGACCTTGAAACCCATGATAAAGAGTGTCGGCTGCTCGCTCAGAAAGCGCGTTGCACAGTCATTGCCATTGACTACCGGCTTGGGCCGGAAGCCCCCTTCCCAGCAGGGCACCTCGATTGCCTCGAAGTGCTGAGAGCGGTCACAGGGCACCCAGAGGATTACGGCGTCGACCCCAAACGAATCGCAGTGGGCGGTGATTCAGCGGGCGGCAATCTTGCAGCCTTTCTTGCCATTGCTGCGCGAGACGAAGGCATTCCACTCGCGTTCCAAGTGCTGATCTATCCCGTCACCGACGCGCGATCCTATCTGCGCGGTGTCGGCCAATTTGACTACGCGTCGATTACTGAAAATCAGGAAGGACCGCTACTGACCCTCGAGGGCATGCGCTTTTTCCTCGAGCACACACTCACGAGCGAAGATCCGAGCGCTGAGGCCACCGACTGGCGCATTTCACCCATCCTTGCGACCGACCTCGCCGGCGTTGCACCGGCAATGGTGGCAACCTGCGGACTGGACCCACTCAGAGACGAAGGTAACCAGTACGCTGAGCGCCTGATGAGCGCTGGCGTGAAAACTGAACTGACCGAATGGGCGGGTCAACCCCATGTTCTATTTCAGATGTCGACCGTCACCGATGATGGACTAAAACTAGTCGACCATGTGGCCACCAAGCTCGCCGAAGCGTTGGGGATAGAGCGATGAGCACATCACCGGTCGCCATCGTCACAGGCGCAGCCCGCGGACTGGGCCTGGCTATGGTCGAGCGGCTACTTGCAGAAGGTTACCGCGTCATGGCAGCCGACCTTTCTAGCGCCGATGGATCTTGGAATTACGAATTGGGTGACATCAACGCTATTGGGGACGCGCTGACAGCAGATGGCGAAGATCGGCTAAAAACCTGCCCTGTTGATGTGACGGATGCAGAATCCTGCGCGGCATGTGTTGACGCGACGCTGCAGCACTTTGGACAGCTAAGCTTACTGGTTAACAACGCGGGCGTTGTGGATTCGGGCCCAATCGATACTTTTTCGGAGGCTGCCTGGGACCGCATCTTTGCGGTGAACACTAAAGGCATTTTCCTCATGACCCGGGCAGCCGTTCAGGCACTCGAAGGCCAAGAGAACGCGTCTATCGTGAACACGGCCTCCATTGCCGGCAAAAAAGGTGTGCGCCATATGGCCGCCTACTGCGGATCAAAGTTTGCGGCCATCGGTGTGACGCAATCCCTAGCACAAGAACTCGCGCCACGAGGCATCCGAGTCAATGCCATCTGCCCTGGGATCGTAGGCACAGCCATGTGGCTCGAGCACTTAATGCCCAAGGCACAATCCACGTCTAACGAGATTCCAGATTTTGCTGGCTATGTCAGTCAGCTGATTCCCATGGGTGAGCCACAAACTGCAGAGGATATGGCGGACGCCGTGGTTTATCTTGCTCGCACAAACAATGTGACCGGCATCGCCTTGACTGTCGCCGGTGGCATGGAAATGAACTAGGAGAGCGCCATGCTTGACCCATCCTTACTTGATGCACTCGCTGCACTCGATACGCCGACCATTTGTAATGCCCTTGAGGTGGTAGAGCCATCGCGTCGTGGCCATGGCTACAACATCAGGCCTTTCGTCTGCGCTAGGCCCTCGCTCTCGCCAATCGTTGGTTATGCCCGCACCGCGCGCATTCGGGCGCAACACAAGCCGAGTCAATCGGCCAACATGATCGACTATTACAGATACATCCAAGAGGGCGGCGCGCAACCCTCGGTCGTTCTCATCGAAGACCTTGATGACACTCCCGGCTATGGCGCCTTCTGGGGCGAAGTGAACACCAACGTTCACTATGGGCTCGGCTGCTTAGGTGTGGTCACCAATGGCAGCGTTCGCGACCTTCCCGACGCGCAAGCAAACTTTCAGATGTTGGCCGGGATGGTGAACCCGTCCCACGCCTTCGTCCACGTGGTTGATTTCGGGGGGCCAGTCACGCTTCATGGCATGGAAGCATCCCACGACGATTTGATTCACGCCGATCAGCACGGCGCCGTAGTGATCCCTGAGTCTGCGGCGGAGGCGGTCGTGGCTGAAGCAGCCCGCATCGCTAAGCAAGAGCGCATTCTCATTACCGCAGCGCAGCAACCTGGGTTCAGCATCAAAGACATCGAGGACGCCTACGCCAAAATGGCGGACATCCACTAGGGGCTGATTGCGCCAGACAGGTTTTGCCTTAACGTTTGCAACCTAACGCTACTTAGTGCGGTTTCATCAGCGCCCGAGAGGGACGCTGCAGCCACTGCAATGAACGCTTGGGCGCGTTCAAGATCTTCCAGCGCCAAATAGGACGCTGCTGCTTCGAGATTCCAGTCAGGCTCAAACGGACAATACGCTAGGGCGGAACCAAGTTTAACCAATGCCTCTGAGTGATTGCCCGTTGCGGCCAGCATTTGCGCATAGTCATAGTAATGGTTTAGGTGATCGGGGTCTCTCTGAATTAACCGCTCGAAGGCGTTGCGTGCCTCTGCATATTCTCCCATCAGGCTAAACACATCGGCTCTTGTTTGGTCTGAATCATGTGCGATCATTTGCGGCGAATAGGGAGCGTCTTTCAACCACTCAAGCATTTGCTCGGCGACCATGGATAAGTCTGGGTGGAGCAGGCCTTGTTGATTGGAATCAAGAACATAGTGATCCACTAAAGCTGCCCGCGCTCCCAGCTCGCTCTCAGTGTTTAAAATCCTGGCGACATTCTCAATTTTTTGCTTGGCTTCCGGCCATCTCAAACTGGAATGCAACGCCGGAATGCGACAGTAAAGGTCGATCCTTGCCTGCCTTAACTCGCCCTCCCAAGGTAACTGTTTGGTACTGAACTCGTCACAACTCTGAAGTTGTTCGTCAACCTTTCCTCGGAACCTGAAATACTGAGTTTCGCGATCCGAGAGTGCTAATTCATCCTGCGGGGTGGTCGCAAATAACCTGGCCATCGATATCGAATCTTCAGCTTCGCTGAATTCGCCTACGCAAGCGAGGAACTCACTCATAGTCAATATGCTAGAAACCATCGTTGAATCAAGGCTAACCATTTTGGTCAGCGCATCTCGCGCGCTCTCAAGATCTCCAACCATACGGTGACTGTGAGCCAACTGTTCCCAAGTGAAGGGATCATCCGGCTTAATCGCTACAGCAGCGTTAAACAACTCGACCGCTGAATCCCAATATCCCCTCTTTAATTCAAGGGCGCCTAACCGCTGGTAGCCCTCCGGATTAGTAGCAGGGAGAAGTTCGATGAGCGCTCGCAAACCCGCCTCAGCCTTTTCTAGTTCGCCTGACTCCTCCATCGCTGCCGCGTAAATGCTCCAGGCGTACGGAAAGTTGGGATAGCTTTCTACCCACTCTTCGACGATGCGCATAACCGCTGGAGGATTAGTGTCTATGAACTGGAAAAAGGCGAGGCGAACTTCAAAGGACTCTTCTGGCACCAATCGGTCGAGCGCTCTATTCGCTTGAAGAAGACTCAGCTTTGCTAGCTCTGGGTCTTCAGCGTTATCGATAAGGTTGTATAACAAAAACCAGGCTCGCGCATAGCGGGCGTCAATTGCCACCGCTCGCTTCAATGACTCCTTTGCTAAACGAAAGTCACTGTTCCAATCGAGCTCGAATTGGGCCGTCCCGTACTCCAAAAAAGCCTCGTAGCGATCGGTAACGTATGTTGATAAAGGAAGCGGCTTAGCAGTCGAGCGATTCTCAGCAAATTGCTTTTGTAATGCCTCCTCCAGACTGGCTCCAATGGAATCAATGAGCTCTGCACTTAAGGAAGCCATCACTTCTGATTGCCACACAATCTCCATATCCTCTGTGCGATGGATCGAGTATTTGACTTTGATTTGCTCGGTATCCTGAACGGCACTTCCCGTTAGGAAATACTTGTAAGAATTACGCTGAGCGATCTCTCTCCAGTTAGCCAACCCTATTGAGTTCGGAGAGCTAAAACCCATCGACTGTAGTCGCTGAATGTCGCTCTTGTGGTACACGTCAAACTGTTTTTCTAAACGCAGTTTTGCAGCGAACGAAGAACTGAGACCCCAGTGGAGCGATCGCTTCAGTTGCTCATTCTCTGCAGACACCTTGAAGGGAAAGACTCCGATCCGATCACTGGCAACAGTGCGCGATGCGTCGAGCGATCTGCCAGGGCCCTCGCCCCCCCTTACATGATTAATGCTTGATTCAGATTGGGTCCCCAATTGCTCTGGCGACACCGCCTCACTGTTTGCCATAACCGGTGTCGATTCATTAGGGATGGAAATCAGCAGATACAAGAAAACAGAGAGGGGTATCAGTCCAAGTCCAAGCAACAACCCTTTTACAGACGCTGTTAGGTTGGTGAGATTTCCTCGTATCGCTAATCCAATAACGAGGGGCAGCCCCGCAAGGGTTGTCCACTGAAATATCCTGTTGGTTGCATCGGACAACTCAAGGATAGTTAATCTGTCGATCACTTCCCCGGTTGTAGCGAAAAAGACTCCGTATGCCGCTATAAACTTTGCTAGCCGAGCCCAGTTAAGATTCATGCTAATCCCTTATCCGTCTAGTACATTGTGCTTCTGGGTAGCAATAGACTCAACGCCTACTATTCGACAGAACCGACGCAAAGTCCCCGTAGCGGGGCAAGAGTGATCGGCCTCAAGTCAGTCACTGCTCGAATAAGCCTCAAGATCACTGACAATTTGAGACCTTTTCTGGTAAGTCGTTTTCAAAGGATTGAGAGTCAACTCGCGTAGGAGAACAAGAACGATACGTGCTTGGCACTGAATCATGAGATTGGAGGTGCACTGCGCCATAGCTATACTGAGCACTTAAAGCGACATGCGTTCTCGAGCAGTGTCAATGCTAAAAGTCGAGACGGGCCGGCGGGGGCACGCCGACCAATCTCTTGGGCGAGGATCGGGGAATCCTCTTGGGGGGGACACAAGAAGCAGTATGTCCGCCCTTTATTAAGGTGAGATCAAGCGACCATTAAGAACCCATCAATTCCAAGTCTTGCAACGAATTAAAGTGCAGGGCGTTCACCGAGGAGGAAAGGTCACCACCTTATTCGTACAAATCTGCGTCAAGTCAGACGACCCGCCACGACCATAGGCTGAGGGGCCCTACCGACCAGCCTCCTTTTAACCGGGCTAGCAGGTCCTAAGGATTGCCTCGAAACGACTTGAGCGGGTTGGTGCTGAGCGCTTTTTTGACCTCGCCGCCACTGAACCTAAATCAGCAGTAGCGTTGCTTTCCCAGTACACGTGCATTAAAGAGCGAGCCAAGTGCCCCATCAATCGACAGTGGCTGAATTAAATTAGTCGATAAGTGACTGATACACTCTTGCTCTAAGCTCTCGACGCAACGGATAGGTCGAGGAGGGTACAAGCTGGGTAAGGAACACCGTGTACAGATCTTCAACCGGGTCTATCCAAAAGAACGTGCTCGCTACGCCACCCCAATGATGCTCACCCACCGAAGTAACGATGTTCGCAGTAGCCGGGTCAATCACCACCGCCCACCCGATACCAAAGCCGATGCCTTCATAAGACGTTTCACTCCAAACAGGTTGACCCATTGCTGCCATATCTTTGTTATTCGGCAGTTGATTGAGGCGCATGAAAGCGAGTGTCTTAGGCGACAAAATACGCTGACCGTCTAGCTCACCCCCACCAAGCAAAGCTTGGCAGAAGCGCCCATAATCTGAGAGCGTTGATACCAGCCCGCCCCCACCTGAGAGATAGTTAGGCGATTTCAGATAAGCACTCTCATTCATGGGATCCAGCAACTGGATACCTGTAGGCCGATCTTCAAACGGATTGGCCATGGCACCGCCCAATTGGGCGCCATTGGTGGGCCTGTAAAGCGAGCAAAAGCGATCTCTCTGTGATTCGGCCACAGCAAACCCCGAATCGTTCATGCCTAACGGCTTAAAAATGTGATCGGCAAAAAAGTCTGCGAGTGACTGACCCGACCAGATTTCAACAAGCCTCCCCAAGACGTCGGTGGCAACACTATAGTTCCACTGGGAGCCCGGCTGACAAAGCAGCGGAATCTGCGCCAATTGGTCAGTCCACATCCCAAGGTCATCTTTGACTCGACCTTCAAATCCCGCGTTGCGGTAGGCCTCATCGATCACGTTTGTGTGCATAAAGCCATAGGTCAACCCCGCGGTATGGGTCATCAACTGCTTCACCGTCATCGGTGTGTTTTGAGCTTCAACATCACTCAGAGCGCCGCCCTTCCAGACTGGTGTTTCTCTAAAAGTAGGGATATAGCGACCCACTGGATGATCGAGCTGAAAACAGCCGGCTTCAAAGAGCATCATGGCGGCAACAGTCGTGATCGGCTTCGTCATTGAATAGATGCGAATCACCGTGTCGAGACTAAATGGCTTCTCAGCTGCCACATCAGCGAAGCCCACTGAATCCTCATAAGCAACTGCGCCTCGACGACCAACCTGTACACTGGCACCAGCCAGCCGCTCCTGCTCAATTTGATCGGCGAGCCATGCCGACACGCGCCTAAGGCGCTCGCTCGATAGTCCAACAGACTCTGGTTGTACCCGATTCAATGTCTCCTCCTCCCTACTGTTGAGGCCTGTCAGACTTTTAGTGGCCACGCTGACACTTTCGACAGACCTGAGTGAGCCACGCCCGATGACCGATGACCGATGACCGATGACCGATGACCGATGACCGATGACCGATGACCGATGACCGATG
>Ga0255780_10001400_pt1 | contig 22433 bp, 15 predicted proteins | sample 071ome_32_FD_179978 | JGI IMG/M metagenome (GOLD analysis project Ga0255780, IMG submission 179978) | Coastal salt marsh microbial communities from the Groves Creek Marsh, Skidaway Island, Georgia - 071405AT metaG (version 2) | ecosystem: Environmental > Aquatic > Marine > Intertidal zone >... | reverse complement strand
AAAACACATCGTCAGGACCTCAATGTTGGGATTGGTATTAACAGGGAGGGGTGTGGTAGAGTCATGACATCCAGCTCTGATATTTGATTTATGCATGCTGAAGCGAAAACAAAATTTCTTTTGACCTCGATGGTTGCACTGCTGGTTTTCAATGGCCAGCTGCTGGGCTCCAGCGATTCGATGGTGAAGTTGTTGGCTCAGTTGGCAAGGAAATCGAATCCGATCCGCAATACTTATGTGAGTGCGGATCGTGCCCGAATGCTCGGGCAGCAATTGGCGAGGACAACCAAATCGGTTGATCGGCTTGAGTTGCTGAATCAGTATGCGGTTGAATTGTTGAACGCCGGGCAAACGGAGGAAGCGTTGAAACAATTTGGAGTATGGGAGTCTCTGGCAAAAGAAACAGCTCCGGAGCTTTACAAATCCAATCATCACCTGCTGAAACACTACCAGGCATTGTGCTATTTGCGACTGGGTGAACAGGAAAATTGCATCGACGACCACACGACGGAATCCTGCCTTCTGCCCATTCAGGGAGGAGGCGTTCATCGATTCCCCCGGGGTTCCGAGGGTGCGATCACGATTTTTGAAGAGATCCTGACAGAACATCCGGATGATTTGTCGAGTCGATGGTTGCTGAATATTGCTTACATGACTTTGGGGAAATTTCCGAACGATGTTCCCTCTCCATGGAAGATCGCACCAGAAACATTCGATTCTCCATATGACATCGGTCGCTTTCCTGATGTGGCCGGCGGACTCGGTCTGGACGTCAATGCTCTGTCGGGAGGAAGTGTGGTGGATGATTTTGACGGGGACGGTTGGCTGGATGTGCTGGTATCCGCCTGGGGATTGAGCGATCCGATGCATTATTTCAAAAACCTTGGAAACGGTCATTTTGAAGATCAGAGTTCAAAAGCGGGGCTGGATGGATTAACCGGTGGTTTGAACATGATGCCGGCTGATTATGACAACGATGGTGACGTCGATGTGTTGGTCTTGAGAGGGGCCTGGCTCGGATCGGAGGGGAGATTGCCCAATTCACTGCTGCGGAATGACGGGAACGGCAAGTTCGAGGATGTCACCGAAGAAAGTGGATTACTCAGTTTTCATCCGACACAGACGGCGGTTTGGCTGGATTACAACAATGACGGATGGCTGGATTTATTTATCGGCAATGAGTCTCACGGACGTGAACGGCATGCGTCCGAATTATTCCGGAACAACGGCAACGGCACTTTTACCGAGACCGCCCGGGCATGCGGAATCAATGTTCGATCCTTTGTGAAGGGGACAGCTGCGGCTGATTTTGACAATGATGGCTACATGGATTTGTATATTTCCAGACAGAATGAGCCCAATCTTCTTTATCGCAACCTGGGCCCATCGAAGGCTGCTGGTGGTGTATGGAAATTTCAGGATGTCACGACCCGAGCAGGTGTTTCAGAACCTGTTCACAGTTTTCCCTGCTGGTTTTTTGATTATGACAACGATGGATTCCAGGACTTGTTCGTAGCCGGATACCGCATCGAAAATGTCGGAGATATTGCGGCGGATTACCTGGGCCTGCCACATGGGGGTTCCAAAGCAAAACTCTTTCGGAACAAAGGTGACGGAACATTCAAGGACCAGACAAAAGCACTTGAACTGGATAAAGTGCTTCATGCCATGGGAAGCAACTACGGCGATCTCGATAACGACGGATACCTCGATTTTTACATTGGAACCGGGGATCCTGACCTTTCAACCCTTGTGCCCAACCGCATGTTTCGCAATCACGCAGGCAAAGTCTTTCAGGAAGTGACGACGTCCGGTGGATTCGGTCATTTACAGAAAGGTCATGGCATTTCCTTCGCGGATCTGGATCACGATGGGGATCAGGACGTGTATGCCAATATGGGCGGTGCGGTAACAGGTGATTTTTACCGCAACGCACTCTTCGAAAACCCTGGGCATGGAAACAATTGGATCAAGCTTACCTTGTCGGGAACGAAATCAAATCGCAGCGGCATTGGTTCCCGAATTCAACTGGTCGTGCGAGAGCCGGAAGGACAAACCCGCACCATTCATCGTGTCCTGCGATCGGGTGGCAGTTTTGGCGCTTCCCCGCTCCGACTGGAGATTGGTCTGGGAAAAGCATCTTCCATAGAAGCGTTAACCATCCATTGGCATGGATCCGGCCTGAGTCAGACTTTTGAAAAGTTACCGGTCAACCGTTGGATCACGATCAAGGAAGCATCCGCACAACCCGGCATCCGGGAACTAAGCCCCATCCAATTCCAGAAAACAAAGCACCACCACCATTAACCTGTTGGGTTGGCCCCTGCTATTGACACCAAACACCCTTTTCCAAACCACGATGTTCAGTTCTTTCAAATCTCCGGCCCCTCTAGCTCTGCTTTCTGCCTCCTTGTTGTCTGCCCCCGACGAAGTGATCCTCGGGCAAGAAACGCTTGAATGGAAATCGATACCACAGGGACGAATGACTTCGCTGAATCCCGCGTCGCAAGGTGGGGATGGATTTGAGGATTTGGATCCCGCATCGTTGGGCATTGGCTTTGTCAATGTGTTGGAAAAAAAATACCAGGAAATTAATCAAAACTTATTGAACGGTTCGGGAGTCGCTTTGGGTGATGTGAATGGTGATGAACTTTGCGATATTTTCCTTGCCGGACTCAATAGCGAATCGCGCCTGTATTTGAATCAAGGCAACTGGAAATTTAAAGACGCCACGAAAGCTTCAGGGATAGTGTTGTCCAACGCTTTGGCAACAGGTGTGATGCTTGAGGATGTCGATGGCGACAACGATCTTGATTTGCTGGTCAATGTCAATAGCGCCGGAACCCGGCTTTGGCACAATGACGGCAAGGGGCATTTCACCGAAGGCACCCCTGCCTGCTTCTCGTCTCAAACCGGGCCCACTTCGTTTAGTTTGGCAGATATTAACGGAGATCATCGGCTTGATCTGTATGTGGCCAATTACGGGGCCAACACCATCCGCAGTGGGGCTGCCGTCAGAGTGCGAACAGTCCGGGGCAAGCAGGTGGTGACCGGAAGATGGCGGGATCGAATCGAAATCATCGACGGCCAAATGGTGGAGTTTGGCGAACCGGATCATTTGTTCATTCAAGATAACAATGGCAATTTTCAAATGGCTCCATGGAAGGAGGAACGATTCAAGCATGCTGATGGAACAACTATTGAGCAACCGTTCCGGGACTTGAGCCTTTCGTCCATGTTTCATGACCTGAATCGTGACGGCTTGCCGGATCTGTATGTCTGCAATGATTTTCATTCCCCCGACCGTATCTGGATCAACCAGGGTGATGGCAGGTTTCTTGCCATGGATGAAAATGCCATTCGCACCACCTGTCATTTCTCCATGGGAGTGGATATTGCCGATGTCGATCGCAACGGATTGGACGACCTCTTTGTCGTGGACATGCTCAGTCGCTCACATCAGTTGAGAATGACGCAAAAGACGGAAATGAGCCCCAATCCAAACTACCTGGAGCCCTTTGAAAAGTTCGCGTCCCAAGTGCGGAGAAACACCCTGCTCATACAACGAAAAGATGGAAGCTATGCGGAACTCGCACGTCTGGCGGGTGTGGAAGCATCGGACTGGTCATGGTGCCCGGTATTCATGGATGTGGATCTGGATGGATGGCAGGATTTGTTGGTGGTGAACGGACACGCCATGGATGCATTGGATTCGGACACCCTGGAAAAGCGCAACAAGCTACCCGGAAATTCGCCGCAAAGAAGGATGATCGGATATCCGGGATTGACCACGGCCAATGTTGCTTTTCGTAATCTGGGGAATCTGACGTTTGAGCCGGCCGGGGACCAGTGGCAGTTCAATTCAACCAAGATCGGCAACGGCATGGCAACCGGCGATCTGGACAATGACGGAGATCTGGATGTCGTCGTGAATTGCCTGAATGCATCTCCACTCATCTACAGAAACACTTCTTCCAAACCACGCGTGACGGTTCGGTTGAAAGGACACAAATCAAACACATCTGGAATAGGCGCCCGCATGCGCTTAATCGGCCCCGGTCAATCGCAAGAGCAGGAAATGATCGCCGGTGGCCGATACCTTTCGGATGATCAAAACATCCGCACCTTTGCCTTACCTGATCCGGAGACGGATTATCAATTGGAAGTTCAGTGGCCGGACGGATCCAAGACCACGATGCCCCGGGTCAAAGCGGGTTCTCTTTACGAAATCAGCGCGAGCGCCGCAAAAGGCGGCGAAAAAAGCAATCAAATCGAATCCCAACAAAACCCCCAAACCATATTTTCAAAATCGGAACTCACCATTCCCATCCATCCACCTGCCAATGAAAAAATGGACTGGGAATGGCAACCAGCCATCAATCGTTCCATCCGCCGACAGGCTGTTCAGGCGCTTGTTGAAAAGGACCCTCAAACTTCAAACGATGTATTGATTTCGCCATCCATAACACAAGAGAAAAAAAGTGGTCGGAAACCTGATTCGAATACCAGCATGCCACCGCACGAAGCCATGGCATGGGTTGATGCAAAACTTCAACCCAATATTAGCTTTCATCCACACGATTCAGAGCATGCACCGGAAGTACGCCGTTCACCTATCCACTCAACCGCACCCTACGCGATGGCGGATGTGGACAAGGACGGTGATCTGGATGTCTTTGTCGGAATGCCTCCCCTGCCGGGCAAGTATCCTGAATCAGGCGGAAGTCAGTTGCTGATCCACGAAGAGGGTCCATTTCAAGCCCTGGATGCGCATAACATATTCGATCAAGTAGGCAATGTGCAGGATGTCGTTTTTGGGGATTTGGATGGTAATGGTTGGGAGGACCTGGTGATCGCCTGCGAATGGTCCCCGATTCGAGTGTTCCTCAACAACGCCGGTGAATGGACCGAACACACGGATGCATTGGGGTTGTCACCGTATCAAGGCTGGTGGAGGGCGTTGACGGTCTTGGATGTCGACCACGATGGCGATCTTGATTTAATTGCCGGCAACTGGGGAAACAACACACGATACCAATCGACAATTCAACATGGCATTCGATGGTACTATGGTGACGCGAACATGGATGGATTCATGGAAGGCATGGAATCCTATTTCGATCCGGCTCGAAGAGCATGGTTGCCGTTTGACGGACTCGAGCAGCAGGAACGTGTATTTACAACGATACGCCAACACTATGCCTCGCATCGACAATTTGCCGACTCAACCACACTTCAAATCTTGAAAGCCATCGGACTTCCCGAGCAATACGTAGAAATCACAACCCTGAGTTCGATGTTATTCATCCAGGAAAACGGCAAATTCACCCCCTCACCCTTACCAGCCGAGGCCCAATGGTCCCCGGTCAATGACATCGTCGCATCAGATTTTGACATGGATGGGCATCAGGATCTGTTTATTGCCCAGAATTGGGAACAGGTTCCAAGCCATCTGAGCCGCATGGACGCCGGCCGGGGATTGATCCTGCTGGGAGATGGTAAGGGACAATTTCGGCCACTCAGCTCGCAAACATCAGGCATACGTGTAGATGCCGAACAACGGGCCGCCTGGACAGGTGATGCCAATGGCGACCAACGCCCCGACCTCTGGATCCAAACGCCAGACACCATCCATCTCTTCCTGAGGACCGATTCAAACCATTGACGTTTTCACATGCATTTTCTCCCTAAGTCTTGATCACCAACTAATTTCAATACTCCCCCTTTTTTCATCACCCAAAAGTTGGGGTATATTTTTTTCAGATTTAATCTTGATCTTCCCTGTGGATAACAAGAGAATGCGCGTTCGCCTGAGTCCCGCGAGTGCGGATGGCTCATTAGAGGCTGAAATGAGTGTTAACCATCAACCTAACCCTCATTATACTTCTCCGTTGCTCCGGTGAACGTGTGTTAGGCCGATGGGTTTTACTCGAGGATGTTGCCGTTTTGTCGGCGGATCCTGAGTCGAACACACAGGTCGGAGCCTCCTTAAAATAAGTAATATCATAGGCGCAGCATTGCGTCTCGGTTGTATCATTAATTCATTATGCTAACCATGGAAGAAGCCATGCAGCAAAGTCCAGTGAACTTTGCTGAAGGCGACATAGTCAAAGGAACCATTATCGAAGTCCGTCACAAAGAAGTGCTTTGTGATATCGGATACAAAAGCGAAGGTTCCATCCCCGGAAACGAATTCGACGACATTAAAATGGTCAATGTCGGCGATATCATCGACGTATTGATTGAAAGACTGGAAGACCGCGAAGGCATGGTCGTCCTGTCCAAAGAAAAAGCGGAATTCAAACAGAACTGGGAAAAAATCCTCAGCATCTGTAACGAAGGCGGCACCATCACCGGTCGCGTCAAAGGCGTGGTCAAAGGTGGTCTTCTGGTCAACATCGGTGTGGAAGCCTTCCTGCCGGCTTCCCAGATTGACATCATTCCTCCCAAGAATCTGACCTCCTACGTGGGCAACACCTACGAATATAAAGTGGTCAAGATCAACCAGGAACGTCAGAACATTGTTCTTTCACGCCGCGAACTGATCGAACAGGAACGCGCCGAACGCCGCGCCAAGCTTCTTGCCGACATGACCCCTGGCGATATCCGCAAGGGAACAGTCAAGAACATCACTGATTTCGGTGCCTTTATCGATCTCAACGGTCTTGACGGCCTGCTCCACATCACCGACATGAGCTGGGGCCGCATCAACCATCCTTCCGAGCTCCTGACCATCGGACAGGAAATCGACGTGGTTGTTCTCGACATCAATTACGAAAAAGAACGCGTCAGCCTCGGTCTGAAGCAAAAGCTCGCCAATCCTTGGGACGACATCGAAACCAAGTACCCAGTGAGCCAGAAAGTCAAAGGCCGCGTCGTCAATCTGGTGCCTTACGGTGCTTTCGTGGAATTGGAACCAGGTGTCGAAGGTTTGGTACACGTTACCGAATTGTCCTGGACCAAGCGCATCGCCAAACCTTCCGACGTTCTCTCACAGGACCAGGAAATCGAAGCGGTCGTGCTGGGCATCAACCGCGAAGAGCAGAAGATTTCCCTCGGCATCCGCCAGTTGGAAACCAATCCTTGGGACGAAGCCTTGGAGAAATATCCTCCAGGCACCAAGGTGCAGGGCAAGATCCGCAACCTCACCAGCTACGGTGCTTTCATCGAACTGGAAGAAGGTCTCGACGGCATGATCCACGTGTCCGACATCTCCTGGACCCGCAAGATCAATCATCCTTCCGAAGTCCTCAAGAAGGGCGACGAAGTCGAAGCCGTTGTGTTGGAAATCGACAAGGCCAATCAGCGTATCTCCGTGGGCGTCAAGCAGCTTAGCCAGGATCCATGGGAAAACATCGACCACTACTACAAAGTGGGTGATCTGGTCACCGGCAGCGTAACGAAGCTCGCAAGCTTCGGAGCGTTCATTGGTCTGGAACACGACATCGACGGTTTGGTTCACATTTCCCAGGTCAGCGAAGAGCGTGTTGAAAAGATCAAGAACGTTCTCAAGGTCGGTCAGGAAGTGACCGCCCGCGTGATCAAGATCGATCGCGCCGATCGTCGTATCGGATTGTCCATCAAAGCAGCCAACTACTCCACCGAGGAATTGGAAGCCGAGCAACACGCCCTCGACCAGCTCAAACCTGGCGAAGACTTGGTCGCTCTGCAGCATGCTTTTGATGCCGTCACCACCACTGATGGTGAAGGTGCAAGTGAAGAAGAAAAGGAAGATTAAGCAATTGATCTGACTGATCTTAGTCAAAATCTCACAGCCCGCCGCAAGGCGGGCTTTTTTTGTACCCAATCAGGGTAACTCATCTAAGTCGGCCAAATCCTTGTGGCGCCCGCTGGCCCGTTTATTCTCTTTTAGGTTGTCGAGGCCGATCATTGAGACCGGAATACCATCCAGCCCAACTGACACTCTGGCCTTGTAGCATGAATCAAACTCTACGCCATCAATACCAGTGAGAATTTCAATACGATTCGGTGCTACCCCCATTCTTAAAACTCGATCACGCTCCATGAATACACTCACGGAGACACTGTCTGATGGAAAGCCGAAATCGATCATTACCTCCGCAAGTTTTTTGGCGTTATGGGCATTCACTGAAACCCAGACATCGAGATCTCCTGTTGACCGCGGGTAACCATGATAAGCCACAGCATGGCCTCCAACTATGAGATACTCAACCTCATGATCGTTCAACAATTTCAAGAATTCTTTGAATTCGTTGGTTAAGGCGTTTGGCTCCATAGTTCTTTTCCCTGAGCGATTCCAAATGACAGACACGTTGAACAGGGGTCATTTGCCGCCAAAAATCGCGATCCTGTTGCCCTGCTTCTTCAAATGTGATTGGCATCAATCTTGTCGTTTCCATTTCGCAATCCCTCGAGTCTATCTGAACAAACAACCTATGCCATAAGTCGATAGAAAACAACTTCAGACTGGAGCGCTAAAGTTTAGGAAATACTTTGGCTTTGAAACCTTCCTCGCTAAATCCTTGTCAGAACCCGCAGGATTTCGGAATACTGCCTTGCATTTATGGACATACTGGAAGCATTGAAATGGCGTGGACTGTTCTCCGACTGCACTGATCTTGAGCAATTGAGCCAGCGTTTGGCCAAAGGTCCGCTCACGTTGTATTGCGGCTTTGACCCCACAGCGGACAGCCTTCACGTGGGACATTTGGTTCCGCTGATTGCTTTGCGTCGATTCCAGGATGTGGGGCATCATCCCATCGCCGTTGCCGGCGGAGCCACGGGTTCCATCGGTGATCCGAGCGGGAAAAGTGCCGAGAGAAACCTGCTAACGCGCGAAGAACTCAATCACAACATCGAGCGCGTTCAGGAACAACTCAAATGCCTCCTCGACTTTGAAACCTCCACCAACCCGGCTCGTGTCCTCGACAACGCCGGATGGGTGGGCGGCCTGTCTTACCTCGACTTCCTCAGAGATATCGGAAAGCACTTTACCGTCAATGTCATGGTGGCCAAAGAATCGGTGCGCGCCCGCATGGAGGATAGGGATGTGGGGATCAGTTACACCGAATTCAGTTACATGCTGCTCCAGGCATTTGATTTCTACCACCTGAACCAGTCAACCGATTGCGAACTTCAGATTGGCGGAAGCGATCAATGGGGCAATATCACCATGGGCATCGAGCTGACCCGCAAAAAGGCGGGCCGTCATGTTTACGGATTAACCCTTCCCTTGATCACCAAAGCAGACGGCACCAAATTCGGCAAAACCGAATCAGGTGCCATTTGGTTGGACCCGGCACGCACCAGTGTTTATCGATTCTACCAATTCTGGATTCGAACAGATGACCGTGACGTCATCAAATACCTCAAATACTTCACTTTCTTACCTCAGGAAGAAATTGAAAGCCTTGAAACCCAGCATCAAGAGCGCCCCGAACGCAGAGAAGCCCAAAAGGCGCTTGGCAAGGCCATGACCGACCTGATCCATGGACCCGAAGCCACCCAGGAAGCCATTCGAGCCAGTGAAATCCTGTTCGGCGGCGGCTTGGAAGGGATCACGGAACAAACTTTTAATGATGTTTTGGGAGAAGTTCCAACCGTCAAGATGGCAGCAAGTTCTATGGGTGGAAATGGATTACCCTTGGCGGACGCCCTGACAGAGGCTGGACTGGCCCCGTCGAAAGGGCAGGCACGGAAAGACATAAAAGGCGGCGGAGCCAACATCAACAACATCCGCGAACAAGACCCTCAACGCCTGCTGAACACCAGCGACTTGTTATTTGGCAAACACATCCTTCTTCGCAAAGGTAAGAAACATTACGCGGTGGTTACGTTTGAATAAGTCCGGTATCTGGAGCCCCCAACTCCACTTCTTTGTGAAGAAGAATTGAAAGTGGTCATTGACCGAGAAGAAATCGAGTCCTATAAGCCTCTTAATCATCAGCTTATTACTCCATAAACAATAATAAGCGATCCGTGGCCATTAGGCCCGGAATATGCTAGATATTGAGTTGAATCATCAATGATGCTGGTACGATCCGACATATCAAGTGATACCAAGAGTATCTCGGCAACCAATCATTTGGTAAGGAAAGAGTTACGAAACGGATTCACTCTGATCGAACTCCTGGTGGTCATTGCGATCATTGCGATATTGGCGGGTTTGTTACTTCCGGCCATGAGTAAGGCGAAGCAGAAAGCACACGCAATCAGCTGCCTGAATAATCACCGCCAGCTGACTTATGGCTGGATGCTGTATGCGGATGATAATGAGGGCAAAATCACGGCCGCCAGTGATCCTCGCGATGCCGGAGGTCCGGATCCGCTTAAACCCGCATGGGTCAGAGGTTTGCTGAATTTTGATCCCTCCAACCGTTCCAATTGGGATGTGGAAAAAGACATCAAAACCAGTGTGCTCTGGCCCTACGTCCAATCTGCGGGAATCTTCAAATGCCCGGCCGACAAAAGCACGGTCAGAGTGGACGGCAAAGTTTTGCCACGCGTTCGCTCCATGGCCATGAACGTGCATTGTGGGGCGTGGGGAGAAAATGAACGGGTTTACTGGTATGGCTATAAAGTTTACCAGCAACAATCGGATTTCGTGGATCCAGGACCGGCTTCCACCTTCGTCTTTCTGGACGTGCGTGAAGATTCAACCAACTTTGGCAATTTCCTGGTCGGTATGAAGGGATATCCACACCAGCCCGAAGAAACCACCATTTTCGATTACCCGGCCTCCTATCACAATCAATCCGCCACATTGTCTTTTGCCGACGGGCATTCCGAGGTTAAGAAATGGCAGCACCCGGATACCATGCCCCCGTTAGTGAAAGGCGAATTGCTGCCACAAATCGCAGCGGCTCCAGAGCCTATTCAATCCCCCAACAATCCTGATATCCGGTGGCTACAGGAACATAACACGCGCTGGCCTCAATAGAGCGAAAATGGACGCTCACTCGATTCCTGCTCAACTCAAACCCTCATCCGGACTATTGCACTCGAAGCCCGCTCGGTGAATAATGTCCTCGAACGATGGTTACCTGGACACCTGATTTGATCAAAGCGAGCAAGGGCAAGGAATTCCTGCCTGCTCTCACCGTTTATGATTTCCCCATGACCCGCATGCTGGACGAGCTGGGCATCCCCATGCTGCTGGTGGGGGATTCGCTTGGAATGGTGGTGCTGGGATATCCGGACACCACCCACGTCACGATGGAGGACATGATCCACCATGTGCGAGCCGCCGCCCGCGCCAAGCCAAAAAGCTGTTTGGTGGGTGACATGCCCTACCAGAGTTACGAAACCTCTGAGCAAGCCGTCCGTAACGCACGTCACCTGATGGAAGCAGGCGCTCATGCGGTCAAATTGGAGGGTGGACAAGAAATCGGCACCCAAATCAAGGCCATCCGCAATGCCGGGATCCCATGTGTCGGACACCTGGGCATGCTACCACAGCACATCCTTGAAGAAGGCAAATACCGCATCAAGGGCCGGACCAGCGAAGAAAAGCAAAATCTGCTCGATAACGCCGCCTTTCTGGATTCCATGGGAATCTGCGCACTCGTCCTCGAATTGGTGGAAACCGAACTCACCGCAAAAATCACCCAATCCATCTCCGTACCCACCATCGGCATCGGTTCCGGCAACGGATGTGACGGTCAGATTCTGGTCACGCATGACCTGGTGGGATCCTTTCCCTGGTTTCGTCCAAAATTCGTTCAACCCAAAATGGAGGCCACCCGACTCATGCAGGGCGCCGTCCAGGAATGGCGCAACGATTGGGAATCCCTTTACCAAAAGCAACGCACCCGCCAGGAATCAGACAAATCCAGCGCAAACGCCTGATTTTTATTTATAAAACCAAGGAAACACTCCTTCCTGTTGAACTTCCCGGCACAGATGTCACATTACCTGCATGACAGATCTCACGCATATCAATGAACAAGGGGAAGCATCCATGGTGGATGTCACCAACAAACCGGTGGTCCTTCGTGAGGCCATAGCTGAAGGATGCATTTATGTGCAGTCGGAAACGCTGGATAAAATCGAATCCAACACCATTGCCAAAGGCAATGTCCTGGCATCGGCACGCCTTGCCGGCATCATGGCAGCCAAGAAAACCGGTGAATTGATTCCGCTGTGCCATCCGTTGCCGATCACACATTGCGAGGTTCAAATGTCCATCCCAACGACCCGTGATCGAATCGGCATCACTGCATCGGCCAAAATCGCCGCATCCACCGGCATCGAAATGGAGGCTCTGACGGCGGTCAGCGTGGCCGCTTTGACCATTTACGACATGTGCAAGGCCGTCGATAAAACCATGCGCATCGGCGATATCCGTCTTCTCAAGAAAACAAAAACGGCCCTTGCCTGAGCCGAAATGATGGATTGCAGCATCCGCAAAACCACTGAATGAAATCTGTGGGGGGATCGAATAATGATCACCCCACCCGGTCCTACATCAGTTTGACTAAAGATTTCAACCGTCAAAAAATGACGATTGTGTCACAACTTGTCTGCTTGACCTTTTGCAGAAAGTTTGCACACTACGCTGCCCCGCCGTTGTGGGACGTCACTTTCATATGAAGCAACACATTCGCAATATTGCCATCATCGCACACGTGGACCATGGAAAAACCACCCTGGTCGACTGTCTTCTTCGTCAATCCGGTTTGTTCCGGGAGAACCAGCATGTTGAGGAACGGATGATGGACAGCATGGACCTGGAACGCGAAAAAGGCATTACCATCAAAGCCAAGAACGCGGCATTCAAGTATGGCGAACATGATGTCAACATTGTGGACACCCCCGGCCATGCGGATTTTGGCGGTGAAGTGGAGCGGATCATGAGCATGATCGACGGAGTGGTGCTGGTGGTCGATTCCGTGGAAGGACCCCAGGCACAAACACGATTCGTCCTCCGTAAAGCTCTGGAATCCGGCGCCAAAGCCATCGTGGTCATCAACAAAATCGACCGCGAAGGGGCTGCTCCGGACCAGGTGCTCGACAAAGTATTTGATCTGTTTCTCTCCCTGAACGCCACAGACGAGCAACTGGATTTTCCGGTGATCTACGCCAGTGCCAAACAAGGCATCGCCATGAACGATGCCTCGGAAAAAGGCACGGACATGAAACCGCTGTTCGAAGCCATCGTGAAACACATTCCGGCGCCGCGCATCACTCAGGATCCGGAATTCAAACTGCTGATTGCCAACCTTGATTACAGCGACTACCTCGGCCGGATTGCTTTTGGAAAAATAGTTTCAGGCAAGGTGGAAGTTGGCGCAAAAATATTCCGTGTTCGAGGTGACGGAAAGCGCATCCAGGGAAAAGTAAGCGCTGTCTTCCATTTTGATGGCATGAAGCGTATCCAGGTGGAACAAGCTTATGCCGGAGACATTATTGGATTGACCGGGTTTGATGAAATTGAAATCGGCGAGACTCTGACTGATTCGGAAGAGGCGGAACCCCTGCCCTTTGTGCCTGTGGATCCCCCCACCATCTGCATGCAGTTCGCTGTGAATGACGGACCATTCGCCGGCACGGATGGCAAACTGGTCACCGCGCGCCACATCAAAGAACGTCTCATCCGCGAAACCCGCACCAACATTTCCCTTCGCGTCAACGAAACCGATGCGCCGAATTTATTCGACGTCACCGCTCGAGGTGAAATGCAAATTGCAGTCCTGGTCGAGCAAATGCGCCGAGAGGGATTCGAAGTATTGGTTTCACGCCCCGAGGTCATTTACCATAGGGATGCCAACGGCAAACTCCTTGAGCCCATCGAAAAACTGTTCCTCGAAACCCCTCAGGAATTCATGGGGCCGGTCATGGAAAGCCTCGCCAACCGCAAGGGCGACATCCAAAACATGGAGCATCGCAACGATACCATCATCATCGAAGCGATCATCCCCATGCGCGGCCTGATTGGTTTTGAATCCGATCTGGTCAACATGACCCGCGGCATGGGTGTGCTGAGCCATTTGTTCCATGAGTACGGAGAAGATCGCGGCGACATCCTGACACGCAAGACCGGATCCCTCGTCAGCACCGAAACCGGCGAGTCCACCGCCTACGCCCTCGACCAGATCCAACAACGTGGCAAGCTCCTGATCGGACCCGGTGAAAAAATCTATGCCGGCATGGTGGTGGGTGAAAACGCCCGCGACCAGGATCTGCCGGTCAATCCGACCCGCACCAAGAAACTCACCAACATGCGTTCCTCCGGTGACGGCAAAGGTATCCAACTCGAACCCCCGATGTTGCTTGGATTGGAAAAAGCCATCGAATTCATCGGTCCGGACGAATACGTGGAAGCAACACCCAGCAACCTCCGTTTACGCAAAAAAATCCTCTGCGAACACGCCCGCAAACGCGCCTCCCAGACGCGCCAGGTGAAAGTGATGGCGGAAGCTGTATAGAAAGACAAACGATTCTTTCCATCACCTGTCATTGCCCCCCTATGACCTTGACAGATCCATGGCAGTGTGTATGGTGTGTAGCGTGACAAGTCGAGACATCATCAAGAAACTGAAAGCAGAAGGCTGGATGTTGGTAAATGTCCGAGGTTCACACCATCACTACAAACACCCGACCAGAAGCGGAGGAGTCACCGTTCCTCACCCGAAAAAGAACTTTCCGACAGGAACTCTGCGCAGTAATTTTCGCCAGGCTGGATGGAATTGGCCAATTAAACGATCATGAGATTCCCTGTAGTCATCCACAAAGAAAAAGACTCCGATTATGGTGTCACGGTTCCAGATTTACCCGGCTGCTTTTCCGCTGGCGATACCACAGACGATGCACTAAGTAACGTGATTGAAGCCATTGAATGCCACATTGAGGGCATGCTGATGGATGGAGAGCAAATCCCCCAACCTCAAACCATAGAAAAATACCGGAAGATGCGGGAATTTTCAGGCGGGATTTGGGCTTTGGTGGACATTTCAATTGCCAAACTTTCCGGAAAAGCGAAACGAGTGAATATCACACTACCGGAACGGATTTTGGTTCAAATTGACTCGTTTGCTGCAAAAACGGGCGATTCCAGATCCGGATTACTCGCACACGCGGCGCTTGAATACGTAAGCAGCCACTCGAAATAATGTGTGAATGTTGGCTGGATCAAGAAACAATATCCTTCAGGACATATGACGGGTGCGCAACACCCGTCAGTCTTGCATCCAATCCCAGGAAGGGATACGTCAGCTTTTGGTCGTGAATTCCGAGACGATTGAGCATGGTGGCGTGCAGATCTCGAACATGTACAGGATTCATCACAACACCAAATCCAATATCGTCTGTTTCACCGTAACTGATCCCCCCTTTGACACCTGCTCCGGCCATCCATAGGGAGAAGGCGTCGATATGATGATCCCGACCGGGTGAGGACGCTTTTACGCCGCCTCGGTTTTCCTGCATGGGAGTGCGCCCGAATTCGCCGCTCCAGACAACCAGTGTTTCATCAAGCAGACCACGTGATTCCAGATCCTGCAGCAGAGCCGCCATGGGTTGATCCACCTGCTTGCATTTGTCGGGAAAACCTTTGTCCAGGCCGCTGTGGTGATCCCAACCCCAGTCATAAAGTTGAATGTATCGTACACCACGTTCCACCAATCGCCTGGCAAGCAGGCAGTTGTTGGCGAAACTCTCTTTGCCGGGTTGAGTGCCGTAGAGTTTGTGCACGGACTCGGGCTCGCGCGTGATGTCCATGGCCTCGCTGGCGCTTAGTTGCATGCGAAAGGCCATTTCGTATTGTGCGATGCGGGTAACGGTTTCGGTGTCTCCCACCGCTTCGTAAGTTCTCTGGTTTACCTTTTTCAAGGTGTCAACCATCTGACGACGTAGTTCCGTGTTGATTCCTTCTGGATTGGATAAATACAGGACAGGATCACCTTCGCCCCGGCACTGCACACCTTGATAAACACTCGGCAGGTAACCACTGGCCCAGGCGGCTTTGCCTGCATCGGGTATCTGGCCGCCTGAAAGAAGCACCACGTAACCGGGCAGGTTTTCGTTTTCACTTCCCAGACCGTAGAGCACCCAGGACCCAATACTCGCGTGTCCGAGGTTCTGATTTCCTGTATGCACCAGCAATTGTGCGGGTGCGTGGTTGAACTGATCACTCTGCATGGACTTGATCACACAAAGCTTATCCATCTGTTGCTCCAGAAAAGGCAGGCGATCCGAGATCCATTGCCCGGTTTTCTTTTCCTGATGAAAGGGGTATTGAGGCCCCAACAACTGCGGAACGCCCTGAATGAAAGCGAATCGTTTGCCCCGCAAAAACTCTTCCGGACAATCCTGACCATCGAGTTTCACCAGCAACGGTTTGTAATCGAACAAATCCAACTGACTCGGCGAACCGGTCATGTGCATGTAGATCACGTGCTTGGCCTTCCCCGGAAGGTGCCCGGGAAAGGGCGCTGCGGGACGTTTGGGATCGCGCTTCAGCATCTCGGCACGGGCATCCCACCCCTGTTGGGCCATCCACAAAGCCCCAAGCCCCGAGGTGCAACGGGATAAAAAGTGACGCCGTGTGATGTTGTGAATCGTTTCCTGTTTGAGGTGCTGGTATGTATTCATTTCGTAAGGAAGGAGTCCATGTTGAGTAGTGTGTTGGCTACCAAGGTCAAGGCGGCCACTTCAGGTTCGGCGTTCAAACTTTTTGTCAGATCCGGGTTGGCTTCATACATGTCACGGGCTGTGGTATAAAGATCCATCAGATCGGACAGGTCTTGGGCAGAAGGCGATTGTCCCAGCACTTGACCCCATCCGAAGCGAATTTTTTCCAAAGGATCATCACTTGTTTGAGAGTTCATTTTGTTCGCCAGAGCCGAAGCGCATTCCAGATAAACTGGATCATTCATGGTGACCAATGCCTGAAGCGGTGTGTTGGTGGAAACACGACCTGTGTTGCAGATGAGTCGATTGGGCGCGTCGAAAGCAATCATGCTGGGATAGGGATTTGAACGTCTCCAGAAGGTATAAATAGCGCGTCGATACTGATCCTCACCTTCGGACGTTTTCCATTTCAAACTGCTGCGAGCGGCACGCCAGATTCCCTCCGGCTGCCAGGGCATGACGGGTGGACCATACATCTTGTCGGATAGCTTCCCCGAAGCAAACAAGGCGCTGTCTCGAACCATTTCCGCCGTCAAACGGGTGCGTGGACCTCTGGCCAGCAGACGGTTGTCAGGATCCTTCATGCGAAGTTCTTTGGAAACTTTGGCATCCTGGCGATAGGTCGAGGAGAGCACGATTTCACGAAGGATGCCTTTGACGCTCCAGTTCAGATCGTGCTGAAAACGATGAGCCAGGTAATCCAACAACGCCGGGTTGCTCGGTGGTTGACCGCTGCTGCCAAAATCTCCAAGAGTCGGAACGATGCCCCTCCCAAACAATTGCTCCCACAATCGATTCACCATCACTCTGGCAGTAAGCGCGTTCTGATCCGAAACCAACCAATTGGCCAACCCCAGACGATCCCCAGGATCGGGAGATTCGCCCGTGACAAGGATATCGGGCAAACCGGGCTCGACCGGCTCTCCTTTGTTCAACCAATCCCCGCGCTTGAAGACCGCTGTGCCGCGTTTGAAAGACACGTATTGCTCGCGAAGGTACGGCTGCGCGGAGGATGGAATGGAGCGACGCCGTTTTTCCAGTTCCGAAAGATCAGCATGTTGTTGTTGAAAACCTTCATCTTGAGCCAGCTGGGTCCATCGTTCATCGGAACTGAGCGCATATCGACTGCGATTGGCAATGAAAGGGGCCAGATCATTGGGGGCCGCTTCCTGGCGAATGAGGATGCGAAGATGCCCGGATGTCGGGATTTGGATCGGCGCTTCGGGAATCAAAACCAGTTGCCGGTCGTGGGTGATCCGCGGCATGGCTCCCCACCCCTGCTTGTTGGGATGTAAGGTGTCCTGGGCTTTTTGGAATGCCTCAGCCTCGTCGCCCAACGCATAACGAAATTTGATCAGACCGGGAAGCGGGGTCTCTTTTTCATCTTTCTTTTCACCCGAATTGTCAGGTTCAGTTTCCGAAACTTGTCGAAACGAGGTCTCCCCAATCTGTGCCTTGAACTCGGATATCACAAACCCAAGCTCAGGTTGGTAGAGCGCTTTTTCGAGATCTTTTGGCAACACATCCATGCGAAGAGCAGTGATGGTCTCAATCCCATCGGGTAACTGAAAATCCAAGGTAAATTGGGAATTATGGGAAACCGTTCCTTCAGTAATGACATCCGCGCCGCCATTTTCAAGGGATTGGATACGGAGTTTGGTCTGCTTGGTAGATTCGGCATGCTCAGGTTTCAACCATACCCAATCCTGCGTTTGTTCAATCGTTTCTCGTGTTTGATCAACAATGGATGCAGACAGCAAACTGATTTCCGCATCCAGTGCGCGCGCTTTATCAAAATCGGCCCTTGAAATCGGCACATCCAGTTTCGGATCATCCGATCGCAAATCCCAATCCATGCTCGTATTGAAATAGGACATGAACTGGTAGTATTCCGGTTGATCAATCGGGTCATAAGGATGCGAATGGCATTGCACACAATTGAAAGTGATACCCTGCCAAACCTGCCAGGTGGTATTGACCCGATCCAGGATGGCGGTGACCCGAAACTCTTCGTCGTCCGTTCCGCCTTCGGTATTGGTCGGGGTGTTGCGATGAAACCCGGTGGCAATCAAGTCATCCATGGTTGGAGCAGGAAACAAATCGCCGGCAAGCTGCATGCGGGTGAATTGATCGTAGGGGAGATCGGTGTTGAAAGCCCGGATCAACCAATCCCGATAGGGCCACATCGTTCGCTTGCCGTCCTTTTCATAACCCTGTGAATCGGCATAACGAGCCAGATCCAGCCACATCGATGCCCAACGTTCGCCAAAAGCAGACGCATTTAACAAACGATCGGTCATGCGTTCAAAAGCGCCCGGTTCCTGATCCTTCACAAAAGCATCGATCATTTCCGCTGAAGGAGGCAACCCGGTGAGATCCAGACTCGCCCTTCGCAACCATGATGCACGTGAGGCAGGACGTGCAGGGTCAAGCTTCTGACGATCCAATTCCGATAGAACAAAGTAATCCATGCCCTGGGCACACCAATCGGGTTTTGAAACTTGTGGCTGCCCGGGGTTTTCAGGTGGCATAAAGGCCCAGTGTTCGTCCCAAACGGCACCTTGTTGAATCCACTGCCGGAACATCTGAATCTCGGTCTCTCCCAGTTGGGATTCTGATTCGGGAGGTGGCATGACATCATCTTCATCGTGCGTGGTGATACGGGCGATGAGTTCGGATTCATCGGGCCGCCCCGGCACTACTGCGATGGCTCCGGATTTGGCCGGTTCAAATACTTTGGATCGATATTTGAAGGAGAGGTCGCCCGCCTGCTTGACACCCCCATGACAATCCATGCAGTGCTCGTTGAGAAGAGGACGAATATCGCGGGTGAAGGAAATCTCCTGCGCAGACAGAGTTTGGCTCCCATCGGATTGAGTAATCAATCTTATCACCACAAGGACCATCAGCCCTTTTCCGATGAGGCCCGGATCGTTTTTCCAAATTGCTTTCATATACCGGAATGATTCCTGTTTCGATTCATGGAAAGTGCCCGTATAGCCTTCCAATCATTCGAATACCAGACAAAACCATTGTGGCGGTTTTCTAGTCAATTCTTGCGAAGGTCTGCAGGGGTTGTTTCAGCAAATCACGGATATTGTAGGGACGTGATACCGCTTAGGCAGGGTCATTGCGATTGCCCTCAAAAAACGGCATGGTGGCTTCGCCGGGTGCTTGAATGCCATCGCGACGCACGACGGTCAGCAAAGTGCGCCACAGGATCTTGATGTCCAGCCATATGGAGCGACGGTCCACATACCACACATCCAGTTTGAATTTCTCATCCCAGGACAGGGCATTGCGCCCATTGACTTGAGCCCAGCCGGTGACGCCTGGGATGGCTTCGTGGCGTCTGGCCTGTTCCTTGGAGTAGAGAGGCAGGTAACGCATGAGCAGTGGCCGGGGACCGACGAAACTCATTTCGCCTTTGAGGATGTTGAGTAATTCCGGCAACTCATCCAATGAGGTGGACCTCAACCACTGACCGAAAGCGGGAAGCCGGTCCGCATCCGGCAACAAATTGCCATCGGCATCGCGCTCATCCGTCATGGATCGGAATTTGATGAGATGAAAGGCTTTGCCGTTCAATCCGGGCCGTTGTTGACGAAAGAAAACAGGCGCCCCCAGCCGCCAACGCACCATCAGGGCCACAAGAATCAGGACCGGCACCCAAAAGGGTGCCGATAAAACAGCCAAAACCAGATCAAAGCAACGTTTCAGTAACATGTTTAAGAGAGCAACATCGCAATCCTCAATCCGTCGAGGATAACAATTCTCCCGACAGGGACTGCCCGCGATCCAAGACGTATTGGAATGTCCCGAAGAACATTTCATCATAGCTTTGCTGCCCCCACTTTACTTCCTTGGCGGGGTTCGGATTGGCTGGATTGCGTTCGGAGTTATCCCAAGCGGCATGCAAGATCAACTTACTCCCTTTGGGAACGCGTCGTGGTTGAGCCAGCAAGTAGGTGTGCTGCCAGTTGAAGTTGTAATGCGGCACGGATACCAATGTCTCCTTCTGCCCGTCGGGTGTTTCCAGCTCAAACCGCATGGCTTTGCCACGGTAATGCATGTGCGGGTTCATGGAGTAAAGAATAATATCCTGTTTGATGTCCCTCGTCTGACTCCATGGAAAAGCCCTCGAATGTGGCGGGATCTTGATGGATTGATCAATGAAGATCCCGGTTCGGAAAACGTAATCGGTTTTTCCTTCCGCAAGGTAAAGTCCGATTTGTGTGCGATCGGTCGTTTCCTTTCCGTAGGAGGTATAGTGCAGCTCAAACAACAGTCTTTCATCTTTTCTAAGTAAAATACCCGAGTCTTTCGGAAACATCCCTCCCTGAACACCGGGTGCATAGCCAGTCAACCATTTGCGCTTTCGCTCATCGTTGTCATCTTTGGGAACAATATAAATGATCACATGATGCAACGCCTGCCGATCACCAGGATGAACATCCGCCCCTGTAATCCAGGTGTCCTTTTCGAACGGCGAACTCTGATAAACATAGTGGTATTCAATGATGCCATCAGCGGGTACATGCTGCTCGGGGATGTTAAGGATATGATCTGGTTTGCCGAGGTCCCATGGCTTGGCTTCAGGCGGGTTGATTGCCAGAAGGTCGTTTCCTTCACCACGCTGGGTGCCTTGCTCGATCCAGTGAAGCAGAATCTGTTGTTCTTCGGGAGTCAGGGACAGATCCTGATCAAATGTCCCATGATGTGGATCCGCCTGCCAGGGAGGCATACGTCGGGTCATGACCACCTCACGCATCATATCCGCCCATCCACGCGCTTTGCGATAACTGGTGAAAGCGAAAGGACCAATACCACCTTTCATGTGGCATCCGGAACACTTTTCACGAATCAAAGGCGCAACATCTTTCGCATAGGAAACCGGTTGCTCTTCATGCGCCTCCCAGGTGGGAAAATTAATCAGGCACCCGGGCGCGTCGACCTTTGCGGTTTCAATGGTCTTGCCAGCCAGCAGGGCATCCATGGCGTCCTTGAGATAAGTTTCGGTTGCCTCAGTCTTCTTGGTTTCATAGGTCAACCGATCATCAATGGCCCCACGAAAGACAATCTCCCAGTTGGTGGTCTCGATCAAGATGGCTTCCCCGGTTCGATCCACTCCCAAAGATCGGGCCACTTCCTGGGAAGCATCATCCAATATGGGTAAACTGATGTCATAAGCTTCGGATTCTTCCACCAAATCAGCATACTCGTCCTGATCATTGGCGTTGAGCATCCAAAATTGAATCCCCTTGGATGCATAGGCTTCGGATAATTTTGAAAGATCCTGATATCGCAAGCGCACTAAGGGACAACCAATCCCATGAATGAATACAACAATGCCTTTGGTCTTGGGGTCTTTGTGGTAGTAGGACAACCGGTGAAAATCACCATGCTGGTCGAACAGCCCGAAATCTTCGGCAATACGCACTTCCTCAGCAGAGGCAGCTACCGTTCCCAGTAGCGAACATACCAATAATATGGATAAGAATAATCTCTTCATCGTTTTTAATTCGTCAATACACGTGCTCCCTGCCAAAGGCGGCGAATGAACCATCCTTTCTCAAGCAGCTCATCTTACAACGCCAAGCCGGAAGGTATAGTTACACCTTTGAGACATTTTTTCCAGAGCGGACTTCTGAGTTTTTGCTGAAACCCACTGTTCACCGACAAAGTTCAGTAAAAGGTGGATTTGACAGCATGGATGAGGCGTACAAACTCGTGGAAATGCAAACCGGACTATCATTGAGGAAAAAGATCACCTTTTACCTGATGCTTTCGATACTCGCTCTTCCCGTGAATCATCGGATGCA
>Ga0255780_10001399_pt1 | contig 22441 bp, 14 predicted proteins | sample 071ome_32_FD_179978 | JGI IMG/M metagenome (GOLD analysis project Ga0255780, IMG submission 179978) | Coastal salt marsh microbial communities from the Groves Creek Marsh, Skidaway Island, Georgia - 071405AT metaG (version 2) | ecosystem: Environmental > Aquatic > Marine > Intertidal zone >... | reverse complement strand
AAGACGGGCTGAATATCATTGATGTGCAGGGGATCCCCAGGGGAATCGGATTTGATCAACAAATGGGTGAGGTCATTTTCTATGAGAATTTCCGTCACACTCTTGTGGAAGAGAATGCGTCCGGTTTCCGCATCGAACTGGGTCATGGTGTTGTCAATGAACGGAAATTCTCGTCCGTCAATATTGAATTTCGCCCCATAGTAGATGTGTTCTCCCTTGTCTTTGGTATAGGTATTGGCCCAGAAGGTGTTGTCCGCGCCCATGTTAATGGCATGGTGGTGGGCGATGGTGTCCTGCTTCCACAGGCGCTCACTGTTCTTATCAATTTTGATGATGCCCGTAACGCCGTTCAAAGAATAGATCAAACTCGAATCTGGCAGCATCAATGAGTGCATGATGCGGTTGTGAGGATTTGCAAGACGGTCCACGGACCAAGTCTTTAATTCTTCCCCAGTACGCAGGTTGATGATGGCGATGGTGCGTTTCCAATTTGCATTGGCATAGCTGGTCAATACCTTCACATCCTCCTCGAGCTCGTTGAGCGGCTCAAAATTCTCTGGCGAGGGCACGAAGACTAGGGGAAGTCGCTCTACCGCTGCTTTGGCAACCATTAATCGGTCCGGAAGCGTAGTAAAGAAGGTGATGGAACGACTGACCTGATGCGGTACCCATTGTTTGCCTTTTGTCGTTTCGCGCACCAACCAGCCAAAGAGACTGAGCAGGGTCAATAGAATTACAACATTGGCAAGATATATGGGAATCTTGCGGAGGATAAATTTTAGCATAGTGTCCAATTCATTGGGCCCTAAAGGTAAGGCAATCCCTTCTTAAATCTCGAGGATCAATCCGATGGTCGGAAGCAATCTACCCGTATCACTCTGAATGAGCTTCATGCTGTATTTACCAGCGTCCATCGGGTCAACTACCGGAGCTCCTACATCATCACGTTCCACCGTCAAATACGGCATCAACGGAATATCAGAGCTGGTGAAGTTTTGCAAATCCAAGAACCAAGTCAAACTGTAATTCTTCTTGTTGTATGTCTTGTCCAATCGCACGTCAATCACACTATAGGCTTGCAAGCGCTCGCCCATTACTTGGTCCACATCGAAAATTCCGCGCTGCAACACATCCCAGTTTGCGGATACCGCACTCAGCTCTGTATCGAACGGAGTATAAGGCGTTCCTGTAGCCCAGCGGTATTTGGCTCCAATCTGCCAGCCCTTGCCCCATACTTTACCCAGGACAAGGTTGATGTTGTGGCGGTTATCCCAAACCGTCGGTGTCCATTCCTGTGAAGCATCCAAGCGGGTTTCGCTGCACCCAAAGTTGTAGCTCATCGTCCACCAGTAGGTCCCTTTGAGCTTTTGCTGTAGGAATAGCTCTAGCCCATAGGAACGGCCCTGGGCTTGGGATGAACTCACTTGGTCACCCACAGCCACATAAGCCCCAATGGCCTGCGAAAAAGCCATTTGATCGGCCCATAAATAGGGCATTTGACGGTAATCCTTGTAATACCCTTCGAGTGAGAATCGATACGTCTGTCCGTTTTGGAATTCGATTCCGGTGGCGGCTTGGTTGACTCGGCCCGCATAACTGTACCGCGACCAATTATTTGCTGTATTCGCCAAAATCGTAATGGCCGGAGGCAACTGCGTGTAACTTCCCAAGTTTCCTTGCACCGCCCAAGAATCATTCAAATGGTACTGCGCGCTCATGCGAGGGGAGAGCTGGGCCAACGGATTAATTGTCGTCATATTCAACGTGTGCATGTCCATCCGCACGCCCACGCTAGTCGATAACCTACGCTCTAGATAATGACGGGTCAAATGTGTGAATGCACCAGCACTCATGAAGTCCTGCTGCGCCAAATAATCCACTGTATCAATGCGCAGCACAGCCATATCGTTGTTGTAGCGTACGTTCCACATATCCAGCCCATAATCTCTAAACACAAGATTCAGGCCGTATTTCCATTGCCAATCCTTGCTGACCACATGGTGGCTCACTTTAAACCTAGTGTTGGTCTCGGTGCTGCTATACGCTAATTGTCGATCATCCTCCAAACCCGTATTGCCAATAAATTTCTCGGCTTGGTTGCCCACGTGATCGCGGCTCAACCCGTATTCCCACCGGCCGTTGTCGGTGAAGGAGCGGTAACGCGCACCCAAAACTTCCGTTTGCTGCGTCCCTTCAGGGATGTAGCCTACGTTGTAGAGTAGGGCATCGCTGCCACGGCCATCAGTGTATAATTTGTAGTCGTCCCATCCGCCCACACCGATGATGGTGAGGTCTTTTCGCGGGCCAATTTTATGATGAACACGCAACTGCGCATCCTGATACGTCGGTAATACCGGAATATTGAACAGCTTGAAATAATGCTGCGAGAAGCTGTTGCGGCCGCTCATGGTGATCAAAGTCTTGTTGCCCACAGGTCCTTCGAGCGTAAGGCCATAATCCGTTCCGCCTTGCGTAGCGCGTACTCCCCAGCGGTCGGCACGTGCATTGCGACCTTCGAGTTGAAGCACACCAGATAAGGCATCGTCCACATCCGCCGGAAAACCGCCAGTGACTAAATCCATTCCTTGGATATGATCAAGGTTGATGAGACTCACCGCGCCTCCCGAGGCTCCTTGGATGCTAAAGTGGTTCACGGTTGGAAGGGAAATCCCGTCCAACAAGTATCTATTCTCGTTTGGCGCTCCACCACGCATTGCGATAGCGTAGCCGAAGGATGGTTTGGGTAATACGCCTGGAAAATTCTGAATGACCTTACTCAAGTCCAGTACTGCACCCGGCATGCGCATCATTTCAGAACGGTTAATGTTCTTAATGCTCAACGGTGTTTCCGGAGTGCGATGAAAGGCATCGGCACGAACGGCGACCTCGTCTAAAGAGGTGATGCGTTCCACCAACAAGCTCACAAATTCAGGCTTGGTCGAGCGAATCTGAACTTCATGCAAAGTTTGGATCTGACCTGAAGGGCTGATCGCGCGCACATTGTACAATCCGGTAGGGAGGGAATGGAATATAAATCCACCTTCTGCATCAACGGTCGTTTGTTGGGTAAAAGCACCTTGAATGACCTCTACAGTCCAGTTATTTAATGGACTGAGGTTCAGCGCATCAAGAGCTTCGCCTTGAAGTGTGCCGGAGTTTTGAGCCCAGCTCGTAAAGGAGATGAAAAATGCGACGGTTAGGTAGGGGAAAACGTTACGCATGTCTAAAAAGATTTGACCGCAAAGTTAGGGTCGAAATCTCATTTGAGACCGCCGAAATCTTAACTTTTTTGCGCCTTCACCACCGCTTGCCAAGGCCCGGCGTTGATGGCTTCAATGCCTTTGCTCTGAAGCATGGCTTGCGCATTGCCAGCACGTGCGCCTGAGCGGCAGCACAGCACTACGGGGCCGCCTTTCTTAGCAATCTTGGCAATGTTCTTTTCAAATACATTCAACGGGATATTCTGGGCTCCCTTGGCGTGACCTTGGGCGAATTCCCCGGGGGTACGTACGTCGATAATAGGTGCGCCACCGGCAATGGCTGATTGAAGTCTTTCTTGGCGTTTGCCGCCACCGAATAAGAAGGAGAGTAGTCCCATGTTGTTTTTTGCGTTTTGAGCGACAAAACTCGTGCTTGTCCTTGCAATGGGCTGTGCGCTGAGTCACACCTACAACAGGTGGTCGGCGGCTATGCTCGCAATCTGAATGTTTTGCTTTGTGTTCATCGTGTACCCTAGACCTAGGATCCATCCTTTGACCATGGGGATGAGCTTGTGGGAGGCAAATTGCTCATCTTCGTTGTAGTCCACATCTATGGTAATGGGGATGTTGACCTCTTTCTCACGAAGGAATTCAGCCGTTTCTATGCTGTCCTGCGCCTCTTTAAATAGGCGGGTGATCATGTCATTGATGAGCGGTTCCCGGCGTTTGTGGTAGATATAGTGCACGCCTTTGCCGTGGTGTCGGAAAGCAATGACCGTGACGTAAATGGTTTGGCCGCCAATGTTTTGGGAATCGGACCCTACACTCAAGGTCGCCGCAGGGTGCGCCTGCAAATACGATAGAACGTATGCGGCGGGATTTTCGATGGTAGTTCCGTCTAGTTTCCGATATTGCACCTGCATCAGCGTGAAGTTCAAAAATGTTTTCGAGAGAAGAAAAAAAAGACCTCAATACTTCCTTTTTTAAGCTATTTACTCAACGCATGTCCGGGCATAAAAGTTTGGGCGGGGGAGGAAGTCGCTGGGAAACCTACAGGACGGGTGTACGCGGTATTTTCTTCAGATTACTAACGTTCCCCGAGGTTGGACTGGCCATAGACTTGCAATTCAAGGACGAGGAAATCCGTGCCTTATTTTATGACCAATTTGAAGAATTCAAAACCATGCTCAACGGCCATATGGGCGAGGAAATGATGTACGAACCCCGCATCATGTTAGATAGCGGAGTCTCCGTCAGTCGCATTTGGGTAAAGCTAGAAGGGGCCTACTTCTACGACAAAGCACAATGGCCTACCATCATTGATTTCTATGAAGCCAAATTATTGGCATTGGATGAATTCTGGGAGCTCGGAGGCGAAGTAATTAAAGCATTGGCCCGTTAAGGAATCAATCGCTTCAACACTCTTAGTTTGTGGGTATGTCGGCCCAATTCTGCATTATAAATCCCACTGTGGTCTAAACCATCTACTCGAACTCGGCCAGAGGCATGGATAATTTTTCCATCTTCAAGGACAATACCCACGTGGGTAATGGCACCTTCCGCATTATCGAAAAACGCCAAATCCCCAGGCAAACATTCCTCTAAGAAGCTCAATGTCTCGCCTTTCTTGGCTTGTTGACTGGCATCTCTTGGAATACTAGCACCATATTGGCGGTACACCATCTGGGTGAACCCGCTACAATCAATGCCGAAGGGCGTTCGGCCTCCCCAGAGATACGGTGCGTTCAAATATGAAAATGCAGTGTGCACCAAAGCCTCTCGAGTTCCAGTGCCCTTCGTCTGCTCTCCTTCAAACTTAAATACTTGGCCACCAACGGCCGTAGTTTTTCCATCAAATAGAGGCAATACACTGCCCTGAGGAATGAGTGTGGATTTAGCGGCATCTTCGGCCTGAAGTAATTGTACGGTTTCGCTACACACGTGGCGATCGGCAGATTGAATAAGGTTAAAGTCTTCGGCGCTAAGTTCTTGATATTGAAGGTTATCGACCCAGCCTTCGTAGAGGTCATGGTGCAGCCGTATGCGTGACCATTTTACCTGCTTCTCGAGAATCTCAAAGGTCTCCCCAAAAAGGACGACATTGACCAATTCTGCTCGGTCAGATGCTTCCGCTCTCAAAGGAGCGCTGCCCAAAAATGCGATGCCTAGATCTCTATCACTCATGGAATTCTAAATTAGCACAAGCATGCACCACATTGCCAAGTATTGCTTCATTTTTTACACAAAAAGAAAACCCCAGCCGAAGCCAGGGTTTCAACATTTTCAATAGGCTGATTTACAATCGTTCGATCACCATGGCCGACGCTCCGCCGCCACCGTTACAAATGGCCGCTGCACCAATGGTACCGCCGTTTTGCTCCAGCACGGAAATCAACGTGGTCACAATGCGCGCGCCAGAGGCACCCAGCGGGTGGCCTAAGCTCACGGCGCCGCCATTGACATTGACTTTCGAAGCATCTAAACCTAGTATGTCGGTATTGGCCAATCCCACGACTGAGAAGGCCTCATTAAATTCGAAATAATCCACCTGATCTAAGGTTTTGCCCGCCTTGGCCATCGCTTTTGGAAGCGCCTTAGCCGGAGCCGTTGTAAACCATTCAGGCTCCTGCGCTGCATCGGCATATCCAATAATTTTCGCCACAGGTTTTAGGCCCAATTCTGCCGCCTTATCAGCACTCATAAGCACCAATGCCGCAGCACCGTCGTTCAAGGTAGAGGCATTGGCCGCAGTGATCGTCCCGTCTTTCTTAAACACAGGACGCAACTGAGGAACCTTGTCCACGTTCACCTTGGTATATTCTTCGTCACGATCAAAGGCCACTGGGTCCCCTTTGCGTTGTGGAATCATTACAGGGACGACTTCCTGATCAAATTTTCCTGCCTCCCAAGCCGCAGCACTGCGCTTGTAGCTTTCAAGGGCGAAATCATCTTGTGCTTCACGTGAATAGTTATGCTCGCTCGCGCACAATTCCGCACACAATCCCATGTGTTGCGCATTGTATACATCTGTCAGTCCGTCCTTCACCAAACCGTCTACCATGGCGATATCACCCAACTTAACGCCGGTGCGGCTGCTAGGGAGGTAGTGGGGGACTGCGCTCATGTTTTCCATGCCGCCAGCCACAATGATCTCTGCATCACCGGCCTTGATGGCTTGTGCAGCCATCATCACGGCCTTCATTCCTGAAGAACAAACTTTGTTGATGGTGGTGGTAGGGACGTTGCTGCTGATGCCAGCAAAAATGGCTGCTTGACGCGCCGGTGCCTGTCCTACATTGGCTTGAAGGACATTACCCATGTAGACTTCATCGACTAGGTCCGGTGAGATTCCTGCTTTTTCAAGAGCTCCGCTGATGGCGGCTGCCCCAATTTTAGGAGCGGGTAGGGTGCTTAGTGCACCGCCGAAGCTGCCCATAGGTGTTCTGGCAGCACTGACGATTACGACTTCTTTCATGTTCTGGTGTTTGATATTTGGGTTCTTGTCAAAAGACCCTACGAAACTACTAAATTGGTCCCTAGAAAAGAACAAAGTCGGATGAAAGGATTGGATTGGCTTCAAAGTCGCCAAAAGTGGGCATATTTTGTAGTAGTAGGCGCTGTGAGCACCGCTCTGATTTTCCTCAGCATTCCTTTCAAGGCTCAATTCCAATACGAATACCGCCTCGGACAAATTTGGTTGGAGGATGACCTCATCGCTCCCTTGGATTACGTCCTTCCCAAATCTTCCGAGGAAATAGAGGCCTCCCGCCAAGCGCTCATCGAGGCCAAAGACCTTTATTACGACTACAACTACCGCATCGAAGAATGGCAAAATTCCTGGGGCACCGATAGCAGCCTGTTTGACGATATGGAAATTTGGCAACGCAGAGGAGTAGTGGAAACACTCCCTTCCGAACAGCACCAAATATTCTTGCACAACGGCACACCACTAGATATCTCCAACGCCCTAACCTCTGAGGCCATCCGCGCCGCCTATGGCTTACCGGATAGTATCCAAATCGTTCCAACTTTAGTCTTGAACACTGCCATCTCAGATTCCGCACTGGCCTACAAATTCGATGCCCTAACCCCAAACAAAGGGATCATCACCAAAGGAACGCCCATCATCCTCCGCGGCGCCACCCTGACCCAAGACAAATTTGATATGCTCAAGGCCCTCGAGGCCAATTACGACGGAAGTGGCAATGAAATCAACCTGATGGGTAGAATAGGTGCCTTAGCCTACATCCTCATTCTCATCGCCGCCATCGCGGTTTACCTAAATCAATACGACCCTCAAATCCTTGCGCACAGTTCGAGCCTGAATTTGTACATGTTCGTCATCGCCGGCGCCGCCATCGCCACCCTGTGGTCGGCTTCCATCTCGTTTCTGAACCCCTTCGTGGTCCCGCTTGTGCTATTGCCCGTGCTCCTTCGAAGTTTCTTCAACGATCGCCTCGCCCTGGTGTCCCACATTTTGCTCCTCTTGCTCGTGGCCCCGTTTATCAGCGGTGCGGTACATTTTATGGTGGTCCAATTCGCCGCTGGCCTCATCACCCTCTTCAATATTCGAGGCATTTACAAACGAAGCCAGCTTTTCCAAAGCACCCTAATCATCATGGCCGTCGTGATTGTTGCCCACATCAGCATTTACCTGATCCGACAAATGGAGTGGAGTACCGAGGCGATCCAACCCTTGGTGTCGTCACTCATAGGTGTCCTTGTGTTGCTGTTCATCTTCCCGCTGATTTACTTCTTCGAGCGCACCTTCCGAGTGGTTTCCGACCTCACGCTCCTTGAGCTTAGTGATACCAACAACCCGCTGCTGAAGCGTCTGTCCAAGGAGGCGCCGGGCACGTTCCAGCACACGATGCAGGTGGCGAATTTGGCGGAATACGCAACGGAATTGGTAGGAGGGAACACCCTGTTGGTGCGTACCGGCGCCCTATATCATGATATTGGAAAAATTGCCAATCCTCAATATTTCACTGAAAATCAAACCTCGACCGCCTCACCGCACGATGAGCTGAGTTACCTCGAAAGTGCCGAGATCATTATTGGGCACGTGGCGGATGGGATAGAATTGGCCAAAAAACAGCGACTACCAGATATTGTAGTAGATTTCATTCGTACGCACCACGGTACTTCGCGCGTGGAGTATTTCTACCGCAAGTTTAAAGAGGACCATCCGGACGCTGGCCAGTTCGAGTCTTTTCAGTACCCGGGTCCCAAGCCGTTTTCAAAGGAGACGGCCATTGTGATGATGTCAGATGCCGTCGAGGCCTCAACGCGCAGTTTGCCGGAAAAAACACAGTCCAATCTCAATGAAATGATCGATAAAGTCATTGATCATCAGTTATCTACGGGGCAATTTGACAATGCCGATATTACCTTGAAGGACATCAACACTATCCGGGATGCGTTTAAGAAATTCATGCGTGGGGTGTACCACGTGAGAATCGAATATCCCAAAGGATAGGAGGGGTGGTATTGTGTTCAGGTTTAGTGTGTTATAACCTGGGAGTTTGGTGTTATTGTACACGTTTTGGGACGGGATAAAAATTATTTCGATTTTTCTTGTGATAAATTAACATCGTACCCTTGCGTAAATAGATTTTACGGCTAAATTTGCGCTCCCTAACGGAAAGGTGGCAGAGTGGTAATGCAGCAGCCTGCTAAGCTGTGGTCGCGATAGCGTCCCCTGGGTTCGAGTCCCAGTCTTTCCGCGAAGAGAAGTTCATTATTAGTTCGGGAAGTGGCGCAGGTGGTAGCGCATCTGGTTTGGGACCAGAGGGTCGCAGGTTCGAGTCCTGTCTTCCCGACAACTTCTTCTCCTCACCCTGTGGGTTTGGACTCGTAGCTCAGCTGGATAGAGCATCTGCCTTCTAAGCAGACGGTCGCAGGTTCGAGTCCTGCCGGGTTCACGAGAAAAAGCAGTATAGCCCCGACGCGTTACCGCGTCGGGGTTTTTGTTTTCATGCGTGCAATAAATAAATCAGAATTACTCCTTAGCCCTTTAGAATGCTTTTGTAAAAAGTGATATTCCAGCATGAGAAATGGCAATAAACTAATTTGGAAGGAATTAACTCAGTAGTGTTGGATCACAGAACTATAAAGTTTTAATTCTTTTGTTGTGTATCAAACAAGAATTCTGCATATTTGAATCACTATAAATTATTGTTTTATGAAAAAATTATTACTCGCTTTCCTTTTAGCTTTTGCTTTCACGGAAGTTCAAGCGCAGTGTTCTTACACTTTGACACTTGAAGATTCCTACGGCGATGGCTGGAATGGGAACACAATGGGTGTTTGGATCAACGGAACAACAACGACTTATGGTCTTACGTTTACTTCTGGATCCACCGAGACCCACACAATCACTGTGGCCTTTGGTGATAGCGTTGCTTTTATTTGGCAAGGCGGAGGTGCATGGCAAGGGGAATGTACCTACAAAGTTGAAGACTCAGGAGGTATTCTCTATCAATCTCCTGTAGGTTCTTCTATGACTCCTGGCTCGGCTCAGTATGGTACAAGTTGTCAGCCTCCTTCATGTGACTGGCAGTTAACCTTGCTAGATTCTTATGGTGATGGTTGGAATGGCAATACTGTTGATTTATATGTCAATGGTGTCACTACATCACATGGGTCATTGTTCATTTCAGGTGCGGCATTTGTAATTCCTGTGACTATTAATTCTGGAGATAGTGTCGCTGTAATTTGGCAGGGCGGAGGCTCTTGGGCAAGCGAATGTAGTTATGAACTAGCTGATAACCAGGGTAATGTTGTTTACACGTCAGGCTCTGGTTCCTCGATGACTGTTGGTGCTGTTGATTATGGCACATCGGCGGCGTGTGTCACGGGTCCCAACCCATGTTTGGTATCCACGTTCCCGTTCACCGAGGACTTTGAAAGCTGGTCAGGAACTATTCCATCTTGTTGGTCAGGAATTAAGACTTCAACCATCGGGTTTGGATGGACTTATGATCAAAATGGAACGGGTTCAAGCAGCACTGGGCCTTCCTCTGGAAATTCTGGAGACTGGTATATATATCTAGAGACTTCTGGTGGGACTGGTAGCTTCTCTTCAATGGAATTACCTCCTTTTGATTTGACATCAGTAACTAACCCTCAACTCAGATTTTATTACCACATGTATGGAGCAACCATGGGAACTATGTCTGTAGAAGTGTCAACAGACAACAAGGTTACCTGGACTACGGTTTGGAGTAAAAGCGGAGAGGAGCAGACTGATGAATTAGATCCGTATACTCTTGATTCAGTGAATTTGGTTGGATATGGAACATCTGAAACATGGATAAGATTTGTCGGTGGAGGTCATACTTCTTATACAAGCGATATGGCTGTTGACGATATTTATGTTGGTGATGGTCCGTTATGTCCAGGCTCTGGAGGGGTTGCCATTTCAAATGTGACGGGCAATGCGGCTACTGTTTCTTGGACTAGTCTTGCAACTGATCACAAGGTTGAATACGGCCCAACAGGATTTGCCCAGGGTACAGGTACTCAGGTTTCCCCTGCAACAAGCCCAGTAACACTGACAGGTCTTCAGGGAAGTACAACGTACGACGTTTACATCCAAGATAGTTGTTCTGCAACGAGTGTCGTTTGGGTTGGACCATATTCATTTACAACGTTACAATCTATTGTGACGTTGCCGTATTATGAAGGTTTTGAGTCTAGCACTGGTGATTGGTTGATTAGTGGAATCAACTCATCATGGGAACATGGTACACCTACGGGTACTGTGATTTCTTCAGCATCACAAGGATCCAAAGCTTGGGCAACCAACCTGGACGGTGATTACAACAATAGTGAAAACAGTACTTTGACGACTCCGTATTTTGATAACTCATCAGGTACTTTCGATCTTGTTTATGAATTCGATATGGCCCTTGCCACTGAAAATAACTATGATGAGACTTGGGTGGAGTATTCCTTCAATGATACGCTTTGGACTAAGTTAACGGCAGGAGCTATTTCTGAAAATTGGTACAATGATCTTGGCAACCAATGGTGGGAAGGTGATTCTGATCCAAGTTGGACGAAAAGATTAGCCGTGATACCAAATTCGGCTGGTGAAGTGGTTCACATCAGACATCAATTCTCATCTGATGCTTTTGTCGTGCGTGAAGGTATAGGTTTGGATGAAGTGAATGCCTATGAAATTCCATGTGAATTCCCAGTGCAAGACCTTGTTGTCAGCAATGTTACAGCATCATCTTTTGATGTATCATGGACGTCGAATGCATCATCTTGGGAAATCGAGTCCGGACCTATTGGATTTGGCCAAGCAACAGGTGTTGGTACCATTACCTCCTACACCAGCGATAGTGTTACGATAAACATAGCTGCTTGTGATTCCATGGATATCTACGTACGTTCTACTTGTGGTGCCACCAATGGTGATTGGGTAGGTCCTATTACAGTTGGAGCACTGTGTGAATATGATGTTAAAATGAATCACTTATATGTTGATGTAAACACTTGTGGTGATTCAGCGACTGCGGTTTATGCGGTAGTAGAGAACAAAGGTATGTTCGATGCTATTGGATTCCCAGTCAACACTGACGTGTCTGGAGGTTTAACGGCATCGTTGACAGCGACCTACAACGACACGCTTTCTGTTGGTGAATCTGATTCAATAATGGTCGGTACATTTAATAGCTACAATGGAGCAGTAGGAGTCAACATCGTTGGATACTCAGCTCTTGCTAACGACCAATATGGACCGAATGATTCTATTTCAATCAATAATGTTGGTTATATTGGACCAGCACCATTAGTTGCAGCAAATGATACCATTTGTACTACCGATGCATTCGGTGTATTGTATGCAGAACCTATTGCAGGACTGCGTTACGGTTGGTATGCGAGTCCAACCGATACAATTCCAACTCACATTGGTGATTCCTTAATTGTCAACAACCCAGGACAATTGACATGGTATCTAGGGTATGAAGATCCACTCGCGTACACTGAAACCTTCTTTGCTGCGAACAATGGTGGTTCATACGGAAATGCGTTTAGCGTGTTGCCAACTTCAACACTAGTAATTAACGCTTTTGATATAAATACAAGTGCGGCTGCGGGTAGTAACATAAACGTATATGTAGAGTATCTCCTTGATACGGTGGATGCTTCAAATAACGCTGCTACTACTGGATGGATAGTTCACGATACCATTTCGGTTGTGGCTAGTGGTTACCAAAATCCAACAAATGTTCCGCTAAGCGCACCATTGGTATTGCCAGCGAATCAAATGTCTGGTTTACGTATAGGATCATCTTCAGGATTATCATATACGAATGGAACCGCTGTTGGAACGCCATTGGTTACGGATTCAAAAATGACCATTTATCAAGGATGGGGATTGACAGGTAGCTTTAGTCCACGTAATTGGAACGGACGTATTTACTATGACGCTGGTGTAGCATGTTCAGATTCTATGGTTCCTGTATCTGTAGAGTACTATTCTGATACAGCACAGGCTGATTTCACCTTCACTATAGGAGCCGATGGTTACACTGTATTCTTTGATGCAACTAACTCGGTAGGTGATGTATTTGCTTGGGACTTCGGTGACGGAACAATTGGTTCAGGTGATACGATTACTCACGCATTCGCAGATTCAGTTGATGTTTACGCTATCTGTTTGTTTGTATATGATACAGTTTGTATGACGTCAGACATGTATTGTGATGGATTAGTAACTACGGTTGGTATTGATGAAGGTAGTATCTCTAGCGACATTGATATTTATCCTAACCCGACCTCTGGTCATTTTAATGTTGAATTCATCACATCTGAAATTTCGGAATACAACATTGAAATCATTGATATAACTGGACGTGTCGTCTCAAGTAAAGTTGGTAATTCAACATTGGGATCTAATGCTGTTCAATTTGACTTAGAACTTCCAGACGGGGTTTACATGTTAAGAATTAACTTGAATGGTAATGTTGCTCATTCAAGATTGGTAATTGGCAGTTAATAAACCTTTAAATGGTAATATAAACCCCGGCCATCGGCCGGGGTTTTTTTATGATGGAATTTAAAATTGGCGATCGCGTAATATTCAAGGATGCTGCAGGAGAGGGGCTGGTGGTGAAGATTACCGGTTCTGAAATCTGGGTGGAAGACGGCTTTGGTTTTGACCGGCCGTACGAGGCGTATGAGCTGCTTCTAAAGGAGGAAGCTTTGGACGTAGGGCACGTGCCGGTGAAGGATAAGCCTTTGGTGAAATCGGGCCCAGCACAACAACAGGTAGATCGGCTAATTATTGATCTCCATAGCCACGAATTGCTTGAGTCTACGCAAGGAATGACGCGTTACGATATACTGAACCATCAAATTCAACGTGCTGCGGATACCATTTATGAGGCTCGACGCCGCAATATTTCAAAGGTGCTGATCATTCATGGCAAGGGCAAGGGGCGTCTCCAAGAGGAAGTGCACGATTTGCTCAGACGAATCGGCGGCAATGAATTCTACTTCGCGGATTTTGCCGAAGGTGGATATGGTGCCACGGAAGTTCGTTTAATGGGCCGTGCGTAGTATTTTTGCACCCGTTCTTTACATTATTGAGTTTAAACATTGGGCGTGCCTTATCGCTTCTAAGGAAGAGGAAAGTCCGGACAGCATAGGGGAGTGTGCTTCCTAACAGGAAGGCCCTGCTTGCAGGGACAGCTAGTGCAACAGAGAGTAGACCGCCTTCGGGTAAGGGTGAAAGGGTGGAGTAAGAGCCCACCGCGTTTTGGGTGATCAAAACGGCATGGTAAACCTCACACGCTGAAATGTCATGTATATCGCGTTCCTTCGGGACTGGGCGTCCCGTCCAGAGCTTGCTGCGCGAGGGGTAGGCAGATGGATCCTAACCGTGAGGTTAGGGCTAGATAAATGATAAGGGCCCGCAAGGGTACAGAATCCGGCTTATATCGCCCGACGTTTGAACTTAGTAATGCAAAAGGCGTTAAACGATACTAAACATATCACTTTGGGCTTCAGACAAAAAATAACCCCTCCATTCATTTCGAAATCAATGGCGGTATTTCGTGAGAAGGGTTTTAAGGCAGGATTGAAATCACTGGGTTGGAAAACCTTGGCAGCCATTTTTGTATTCTATTTGGTCAGAGATGTGATCATCTACATCCTCATCCCGTATTTCGTGGCGAAGGGTTTCTTCGGATTTTAAGTCCGAAGTTCTCCATAAGCACTGGACTTCAACACGAACCGGCCTCAGACTAAAAAGAAACCCCAGCTTCTCAGCCGGGGTTTTAATTAGAATACAATTTGTAGGATTAGTGGCCCAGGGCGCCTAAGTAGCGCTCGCTTTCTAGGGCCGCCATGCAGCCAGTTCCTGCTGCTGTTACAGCTTGGCGGTAGATTTTATCCTGTGCATCGCCTGAACAGAAAACTCCAGGGTAGTTGGTCGCTGTGGAATCTGCCTTAGTTTTGATATAGCCGGTGTCGTCCATGTCGATTTGGCCTTTAAAGATGTCGGTATTTGGTTTGTGGCCAATTGCGACAAAGAATCCAGTAGCCGGGATCGTTTGCTCCTCACCGGTTTGATTGTTTTTCACTTGAACGCCCGTGAGTCCCTTATCATCACCTACTAGGTCAACGGTCTCGGTGTTCCACAATACGGTTATGTTTTTCGTTTCTAATACGCGATTCTGCATGGCTTTGGAGGCACGCATTTCATCGCGGCGTACGAGCATGGTGACTTTTGGACAAAGTTTTGCGAGGTAGGTCGCTTCTTCGGCTGCGGTATCACCTGCACCCACTACGACTACTTCTTGACCTTTGTAAAAGAATCCATCACATACGGCACATGCACTGACCCCGAACCCCATGAATTTCTCTTCCGCAGGCAGGCCTAAGTACTTGGCAGAGGCACCAGTAGAGATGATCACGGTACGCGCTTGAACTTGGGTACTTTCATCAATGGTCAAGGTGTGGTAACCGCCCACCTCTGAGTTTAGTTCTGCTTTTGTGACCAAACCAAAACGGATATCGGTACCAAAACGCTCGGCTTGATTTTTAAGGTCTTCCATCATGGCATTTCCGTCCACACCTTGTGGATAGCCCGGGAAGTTGTCGACTTCAGTGGTAGTGGTTAATTGGCCCCCAGGTTGCAAACCCATGTACATGATGGGCTTCAAATCTGCGCGTGCAGCGTAAATAGCAGCTGTATATCCAGCAGGTCCTGAACCAATAATGATGCAATCGTGTTGTTCCATGTGAGGTTGTATTTTGCGTCCTCAAATTTATAGCCTGTGGTTCTATTTTAGCATCCAACAAGACTATATACCAATAGACTTTATTAATGAGTTATAAACCATTGACAATGGTACGAATTACCTTGAGCCTCGTCGTGATATTTCTCGCGACCAGCTGTGCTCCAACTAAAATTGTAAAGCCGCTTGATGAAGGCCAGTGGCAAATAGGAGGGACTGTGGGTCGACCTCGAATTAATGACGGGTCATTGCCTATTCTCGGGGCCTATGCTGCAAAGGGAGTGAGCGCAGATCGCACCATTTATGGTGGGATCCAATTATCCAGCGCCCTCCTCGGCGCGGCACATATTGAAGGCGGCCAAGTGCAACATTGGCTCCCACAAAACGGACTACAACCCGCCATCTCTTGGAGTGCCGGGGCCCAAGCCTTGATGAGCACACGCGATTACGCATTCAGACTTTATCCGGAAACGGGAATTAACGCCTACTGGCACCGAGGTCCACACATCCTGAACGCCTCCGCGAATACGTGGGTCGATCCCACCTGGTTCCTAACCGAATACGGACGAGGACAAATCCTTGCCCCATCATTCAGCGCAGGATACCGTTTTCGCTATCGCTTCATTGAAGCCCAAGTCGAATACAAAATATTAAATCCCACCCGCGAGATCCTCGTGCCTCAAGCCGATGTGCCTAACACCTTTGGACTTGGCGCAAAGGGCATGTACTGGGGCGTGGCGTTAAACTTTTAAACCATGAGAATACTATTATCTATCGCTGCAGCACTATCGCTATTTCTCACTTCTTGCGGAGGTGATATCAGCGCTGCGATGTTCGCCGGGGGCGACGGCACCTATGATTTTAAAAATGAGTGGTTGGACCCACAATACCACGTCGATGAAACTAAAATCCACTTGATGGCTTTCTCATCAGATAGTGATACTATTTATGCGCTATACCTCGGTGACATTTCACAAATAGCCACAGATACAATCATTCTCTACCTCCACGGCAACGCTAGTTCCATGGACAACTTTTGGGAGACGGCCGGTTTGTTCGCAAACCTTGGAGGTCCGCACCATTTTGGCTTTATGATGTACGACTACCGCGGCTTCGGATGGAGTACGGGCCGTAGCACAGGGGCCGAATCTATGGCAGCAGATTACGATGCCGTCGTCGCCTATTTAGAATCCCAGGGCCTTACTAGTGATCGACTAGTGGTGGTGGCCAATTCCTTAGGCTCCCTGCCCGCAGGTCCAGCCGCAGCAGGCGGCTCTAGAATTGCCATAAATAAATTAGTCATGGAAGTGCCTCAGAGTACCTCTAATGTCATCATGCAAAATGCGACAGGTCTGAGTTTACCGTCTTCGATGATCACAAGCTATAAGTTTGATCTTGGAAAAAACATGGCTGACTATACTGGTGAATTGCTTTGGATGCATGGGACTGCAGATGATGTGGCGCCTTTTGAAACGGCGGAAGCAGCCATGCAGCAGCACAACGGATCCTATTACCAAGAGGCCATTTATCCCGATATGGGACACGGATTACGTTGGGACATTGGCGATGAAGAATGGGCGGGTACCATTTTAGATTTTATTCGCCGCTAAGCGAAACCCAACTTTGAATTCGCAGTATATTTGCGCCCCACTCGGGATGTAGCTCAGGTGGTAGAGTACACGTCTGGGGGGCGTGTGGTCGCAGGTTCAAGTCCTGTCATCCCGACACAAAAACCCCGCACCGCGACAGCGGTGCGGGGTTTTTTAATGCCCTCGCCTGAGCTCGCTCAAAGGCGCAAGGGCATTAAAACACACCGACCTGAACGTAGTTCAGTCGCGGGGTTTTTGAGTCAAGGGTCTCCCCAACGGACTCGCCAGTCTTTTTGCGCAGCAAAAAGCTGGCAACTAAAAATTTTTGGTGCTTGGCTTATGGTCAGTACGATCTTACGGTTCCGAACTTTTACCGTCCATCAATCTACCTTCACAAAAGATTTTTGGAAGAACCGATCTTCATCTCGAATCCTGATTACATAGTATCCGGCTTTAAGGTGGCCTACGTACAATGAGAAGGTGGTGGCAGAGGAAATTGGACCCTGATCTATCGATTCACCTAGCAGCGTTAAAATCTCATAAGAACCATCCATAGGATCGGTGAACTCAAGCGTCAATACATTGCCCTTTACGGGATTGGGGTAAAGCTTGGTCGCATAGGATTGCCATTCGTTTAGCCCGACTTCATTGAGTGTATGAACGATGTCCAAGGTGTCGCCACAGGTGTTGATCAACGATAGCGTAATCACGTAATTCAAGCTTGTGGTAGGATAGGTGTGGGAAATGCTCGTTGCGGGGGTGATGCTCTGTGTCCCATCGCCCCAATTCCATATGAGGGATGATGCTCCAGAAACGGTGGCAAAGAATTGGACCAGCATGCCGTTCGAACCGCTCGAGGCAATGGTAAAAGTGAAATTACCTACGAGTGGCGGACATGTGGACACCACACTGGTATCGCTCCAGAGTGAGCCACAGGCATCTACAGCCGTCAATACCACCGTGTAATTGCCTCCTGCGGCATAGGTGTGGTTGATCGTGAGTCCTATACCCGAGGTACCGTCCCCGAAGTCCCATTGGTAATTGCCGAGATTGCTCGGGCTGGCTGTGAAGGTAAAGGTGTTGTTATTGGAGGTGGAGCTGAATCCAAGTACGACATTTGGACATACCGTCAAGGTTGTGGAAGTGCTATTGCTCGTGCCGCAGGCATCGGTAACAGTGAGTGTTACGGTATAGTTGCCCGAACTCGAGTAGGTGTGCGAAGGATTGGAACCCTGTGCTGTGGCGCCATCACCAAAGGTCCAATTATAGGTTAGGCCTGCGCCCACGGAATTTCCTGCACTAAACGAAACCGTCAATCCATTGGGTGTCGTGTTGAAATTGGCCACCACTGCACCACAGACCGTCAACGTTGTAGCAATAGTATCGGTCGAACCACAATAATTGTACGCCACCTGCTGTACGTTGTAAATTCCGGGAAGAGGATAGGTGTAGGTTGCTGAATCGCCCATAGTGCTGTTTCCATCCCCCCAAATCCAAAGAATGGAGTCCGAAGCGCTTCCCGTTGAAACGCCCGTAGCCGTAGTGCCACTGAGGCTCACATTGCCCGAGGCGGTTACGGCGGGGCAAGGGACGGTGGTAAAGTTGATGGTAGCATTGGAGCTCAGAAGGCTAGTGGTACAGCTGTCGCGCACAAATACAGCATAGGTGGTATTTCCCGTGAGGCCCGTAAGTGTCGTAGGGGAACTGGCCGGATTGATCGTTAGTCCTGTGCCTAAAGTGAAGCCCGCCGGGCCGTATTCTAATATGCTGTTGGAAGCGGTGCCTTGCCAAGTGATGGTCGCGGTGTTGCTCGTCACATTTGATGCCGTGAGCTGAACAGGGGCGGGGCACGTGGAGGTTTCGTCAATCTCGATGTCGTCAATGGCGATGACCGCGGAAAAGCTCGTGAAAATATTTCCAGTGCCCTTGCGTCCTTCCATTCGAATCATGACCGTGTCGCCTTGGAATGCGTTCAAGGAATAGGTTTGTTTGGTCCAATTCCCCGAAGCAGAAGCAGTTTGCGATCCTACGATACTCCCCAACAAGATTTCAGGGCCTGAAGGCGTTCGTGCATATACATTGAATCGATCGATGGCCTGGCCGTACATATGCCACCAAAAGCTGAACTCGGGACTCAACAAGGTGTCCAAATCAATCATGGGCAATACGATGTTGGCCGTATCCGAAGTCGCGGTCTCAGGTCTGGTAAACATGTAGCCGCTCGACCCGCCGGTATGGTCGGAATTTGGACCAGAAAACACCACGTGATCAAACCCGCTACGGGCGCCAGACCAGTAATAGCTTGATGTTTCTAATCTGCTGAAACAATTCCCTATTTGTCCCGTGGGCAAGAATGGCGAGGGCCCCTGCCATTGATTATTGGTAAAATCGTTGGAATAAGGTGCTGTGAATACGGTACACGCCGTGTAGAAGGAGGGACCGCGCACCCAAATACTCTTATCGTTTGCTCCACAGGAATCTCGAACTTCCCAGCGGTATTTTTTATTTGGCTGCAAACCACTGAGCACAGCATCAGAGGAATTAGTGGTAATAATGGTCCAATTCGACGCATTCACCCGTTGGTACCTAACCTGATGATAGGAGGCTCCGCCGCTAGACCAATCCAAATTTGCTCCCGTTGTCGTGGTGGAGAGTACTTTGAGGAATTTCGGACGAGGACACGTTGGTGCCTCATCCACCTTGATATCGTCTATGGAGAGTTGCTGGTAGCGTGTGGTTTGAACGGCAGTGTACCGAAACTTAATTCGGACGGTATCGGAAGAGAATTGGTCCAACGGAATGATAATCTCTTTCCAGGGGGAGGTTTGCGTGGCCTGGAGGTTGCCTGAAGTGTCTAAAACACTGGTGGTTGTGCCATTCAAGGTTTCGATCAACACCGACAAATCTCCAATGGTCTTTTGATTGGAATAGGCGTGCAGCCAAAACGAGAGCTCTGGAGTTGTTAAGGAATCCAAGCTGATCCAAGGAGTGACCAACACTGGTTTGAAAGTGGAGACGTTCGACGTACTGCTATGGTTGATGGTCAAATATTTCCCTGATCCGGAAGCTGTATGGTCGGTATTTGGTCCTGAATCGCCATTGTATGGGCCGCTACAGACCTTCCAAAAATGTTGTGCGGAGGCACTGTCGGAAAAGCACGGGTCCAAGGTTCCTTGTTCTGACCAATCCGTGGTTGCCCCCCAATTATTTCCTTCAAAATCCTCTTCCCACGGTGCTGCAAAGACCCCGCAATCCGTTTGTATGGTGATGTGCGAGGACCAATCTGAGGTATCTCCGGGCGCGCAGATCGCACGTACCCTAAAGGTATAGGTACTATTCGCGGCTAATCCCGTGTAATTGAAGGTAGTCCCGGAGGTAATGCTGGTGGTGCCGCTCGAGGGTACCCCAATGCCTTGGGCATATTGCACTTCATAGGTGGATTGTGGATTAAGTGTGCGCCATTCCACCACCGCATTGGCAACGCCTTTGGAGGCAATACGAAGGTCCAGTGGAACCCTACACGAGCCGTCCCATTCTGTGATGGATAGATCGTCCAAGCTGGCGCGGCAGTTCGCTCCATTGAATTGGGCTGAGAGTTGGCGTTGGGCGGTAAAGCGGAATTGGACCGTATCATCAATAAAACCATCCAACGGGATCACGAACTCATGCCACGGGCTAGATTGACTGACAAAACCACCTGAATTTCCTAGAATACTATCCATTGGGGTCCAATTCCCCGTTCCATTCTCCCGAACATCAATACGCAGCATGTTAATTTCCGAACCGAACATGTGGTACCAGAACGATAACTGAGGTGCAGTATCGTTGGCCAAGGAAATCATTGGGGTAATGAGCTTCGCCTCAAAATCGCTAAACGCATAGACGTAATTATCGGCACTCACATAGCCATTTCCTCCGCTTGTATGGTCTCCGGAAGGCCCCGTCAAGGAATTACTCCCGCCGGAAACGGAAGGAGCTTTAATCCAAGTAAAACCAGAATCGCGCTCCCAACAACTGTTGATGCTTCCTTGATTGAAAAAACTTGTAGGAGGGAACCACCCGCCGCCAGTGCCTGAAAAAGCTTCAGAATAGGGGGTAGTTTGGATGCATTGGGCCAACATACTAGGCGCAGTCAAACTCAGGGCTAGGATTACGACGGTCGTATGTAGGTTTCTCTTGGACAAGGTTTAAGTGGTGAGGGTGATGTTTCCCTAACACATAGTCAGCGGAAGAGTTCAAATCCGATTTAATTAATCAATAGATAGTCCGTATCTTCCCTTAAATCACTCGAAACAACACCATGACCACCACCACCTTAGTACTCGTTCTCGTAGGCTTTACCATCGTCGGAATTTTATTGGGAAGAATGACCTCTACAAAATCTTTAGACGACTTTGCCTTGGGAGGTAGAAGCATGGGTTTTTTCCCGTCGTTGATGACCCTAAGCGGAACGTTTGTCAGTGCGGTGACGCTGATGGTCTATACCAGTTTTGTCTACATTTACGGAATTTCCGCGGCCTGGATATTTATAGGGTATACACTTGGTTTTCTGATATTTATACCCTTTGCTTTAAAGCTATATAGACTGGGGGTTGAGCACGGCTTCTTCACCCTAACGGATTACTTCGTGTTCCGATACGGCCGTAAAACTGCCCGCTGGGTGATCGGTACCATCTTCGTGTGGTATGTGGGTTTATTGAGTACCCAATTACTGGTCGGATCCAACCTTCTCAACGAACTCGGCGGCATCCCCGTGAACATCGCAAAGGTGAGCATGCTGGTCTGTGTATTGACCTATTTATTGGTCGGGGGATTTGGTTCGGTCGTAAAGACCGATATGTTCCAATTCATGGTCATTTTCCTCGTCCTTATCCTGGTCAGTTTAACCATACAACAAGGGGGAGAGGTTCCGGAAGAAATGTACGAGCCCTTCAATGCGGGTCCCGTAAATATTGTTGCGTTTTTGCTGTTGGGAATTCTCACGCCCTTTGCCACCCAGGATTATTGGCAAAAGGTGTTCGCGATGAAGAGCGAAAAGGTCGTCAAACAAAGCTTTGGCGTAGGGGCAGGGGTGAACATCCTCTTGACGGTGGCACTCACTTATGTAGGTTTGATTGCAAGGGCCCAATTTCCCATTTCAGAAGGCATCACCAATGAACATGCGGAAATGATGGTGTTGCGCACCTTTACGGAATTGGTCCCGCCAGAATTTCAAATTGCCGTTCTCATCGCCTTTTTCGCAGCCATCCTTAGTACTTCAGACACGTATTTGTTCCTGCTTAGCTTGAATGTTACGAATGATCTATTCCCAAATAAGGAAGAGAGTGCACAGGAGGGGATTCAGCGCATTCGTAAGGCCTTGGTGGTCGTGGGGATCCTAGCCCTGCTCATCGCA
>Ga0255780_10001391_pt1 | contig 22491 bp, 19 predicted proteins | sample 071ome_32_FD_179978 | JGI IMG/M metagenome (GOLD analysis project Ga0255780, IMG submission 179978) | Coastal salt marsh microbial communities from the Groves Creek Marsh, Skidaway Island, Georgia - 071405AT metaG (version 2) | ecosystem: Environmental > Aquatic > Marine > Intertidal zone >... | reverse complement strand
CACTAAGTGGAAACCTCACATACAGCATAACTGCAAGTTGGATGATCTCAGGGCTGGTTTTGAAATAACGGAATGAAAGTTGCTTGGCCATGGATGGGTAGCTAATTGCCAGGCCTTCGAGAGGCAAGGAGGTTTGTTCTGACAGTACCGGTTTGTAGCTTTATGAAGAACTTTTCTAGTTTGCACGTGCGTTCGGACTGCACCCTTAGTTCGTCAAGTTTGTCACCGTATGTGTGGCATTTCGTAATGATGAAATCGATTGGTCCCAAGATTCTCAAAAATTCACATCCTTTCCAGAAAAAATGTGCAACTTTAGTTGCATATTATAAAATATCTGATACTTTCGTTGCAGAATCAAGAGGTGGGCGCAATGAAAGACAATAAGAGTCCTTCACTCAATGACGTTGTTGAAAACTTCGGTGGTCGTCTTACGGAATCAGACAGGGCAATTCTTGCAATCCTGCTTAATGATCCGAAGGGCGCAGTGTTTCTATCCATCGCACAGCTTGCTGAGAAGGCGAACGTGCATAAATCGACGGTTGTCCGCCTTGCAAATAAGCTTGGATTTGACGGATATCCTGAGCTGCGCGCGCAACTTCGATCGCAAATACATCCTGCAGTAGCGTTGGATGAGCGTAGTCAGAAACGGTTGGATTCTATCGAGCAGGGCTCCAACCTGAACGCATTGATCCAAAGTGAAATTGCAGCGCTGGAGGCTATTTCTCAAACGCTGTCACAGGCACACATTGATTCCGCTGCAGATCAACTGGCGAATGCCAGAACCATTCATATCATTGGGCGTGGAAGTGCAGGGCCGTTGGTCATGCATTTCGATCGCCGTTTGCGCAGACTGGGCTTTCAGACCAACGTAGCGTTAAACCTTCAACGCCGTGATCTGGCTGAAAAAATTATGTCTTTGAGCGCAGATGACGTTGTCGTTTTCTTCGCCTTTCAGGCACCCGCATCCTTGCCCGCAGGTTACGAAGGGCTGATCGCGTACTCCTCCGAAATGGGTGCCAAATCCATTGTCATCAGCGACTCCACCGGGCCAACAATCAGACCGCGCGCCGACGTCACCTTGTCTGTTAGCCGTCCGGATGAAGGAGTCATGCAACTGCGTTCCGGACCTATTTTGGTGTGCGAAGCTCTGGCGATGACACTGGCGCACAAGAACTCGGAGCGGGCAGTGACTGGGCTCGAAGGGCTGGAAAGCCTCAGGAAAACTCTTTTGAGTGATAAGGGCAACTCATGAGCGATATCTCCCAGGCAACTCAGGGAGGAACATCCCGTCTCCACCGACTGATCACAGATCCGGTGAACATCGCAATGCTGTTGTTGCTGTTCGTTCTGTCCTATCTGGTCATCTGGCCCTTTGTGCAGTTGTTGATCGAAACTCTGACATGGGGACAGAGGGATAGGCGGATTTCGCGCGAGGCAGTGCCTGGTGAGTTCACCTGGTTCCATTGGTTGCAGGCAACCACAGGCCCGTTGTCAGGTAAGATGCTTTATGGGCCGTTGGTCAACACGCTCAAAACCGGCATTGCAGCCACGATAATTGCGCTGTTGGCCGGCGGTGTACTCGCGTGGTGCGTCGTGCGTTCGGACATGCCAGGGAAACGCTGGCTTCAACCGATCCTGACGCTTCCTTACATTGTTCCATCCTTTGCCATAGCATTGGCTTGGGAAACCGTTTTCCGCAGTCCCAAGGTTGGCGGGCAGCCCGGTGTCTATGAAGCTCTATTAGATGTCGCTCCTCCCGAGTGGCTTTCTTATGGTGCCTTCCCGATTTCGGTTACGCTTGCTATCCACTATTTCCCATTCGCCTATCTTCTTGTGGCGGGTGCGTTGGCAACCATCGACTCGCAAATGGAAGAAGGGGCGCTGATCTCGGGCGCGGGCCGTCTGATGACATTACGCCGAATCACGTTCCCGGTTGTTGCACCTGCATTCTTGGCCGCCTTTATCCTGACATTCGGTAAAACCATCGGCCAGTTTGCGCTGCCGTTTCTATTGGGTGCGCCGACCCAGTTTCACACTGTGGCGACAATGGTTTACGCCAATTTGACGTTGGGGTTGGACTCACTGGCTTTCGTCCTTGCCATCGTGTTGATCGCACTGTCCCTATTGTCGATCTGGCTGTCCAATCGTTTCGTCGGAAAGAAATCGCGCCGGTTCGAAACGATCGGCGGCAAAGGGTTCCGCAGCCGTGTTATCGCCTTGGGCGGCTGGCGCTGGCCCGTCTTTGCAGCGGTTGCCTTCTTTGCATTCATGGTGGGAATTCTGCCGCTGATCCTCCTGGGTGTGCAATCGGTGATGCTAATCGACGGGTTTTACGGGCTTGAGAACATCACAAGCCATTTCTGGCTGGGCAAGTCGGATCCAGAGATCGCGTTTGGCGAACCGGGCGTACTGCACAATCAAATCATTTTGGGCGCCACCTGGAACACACTTAAACTGGCCTTCATCTCGGCTGTGATCGCGTCGGTGATCGGGCTGGTCATAGCATATATCACTGTTCGCCGCGCCCATAACCCGCTGGCTCATGCGTTGGATCAGATCGCGTTTATTCCGTTCCTGTTCCCGACAATTGCCTTTGGTGCGATGTACCTGACGTTGTTTGCCGAACCCGTGGGGCCTATACCTGCGCTATATGGTACCTTCACCCTGCTCGTGCTGATCTCAGTAGTTAGCCGTTTGCCTTACTCGGTGAAAACCGGCGTGACCGCTATCACGCAGATCGGTCAGGAACTGGAAGAAGCCGCAGAGTTGGCAGGGGCAAGTTGGATCATGCGGTTTCGCCGCATTATAATGCCGCTAGCAAGCTCTGGCTTTCTTTCCGGAATGATGGTGAGCTTTGTGGGGGTCATGCGGGAATTGTCGCTGATCATCCTGCTCATCACTCCTTCTACACGCGTCCTGATGACAGTTGGCTTTGGCTATGCAGAAGAGGGGCTTGCCCAGCTTTCCAACGCGCTCGTCCTGATCGTTGCTGTCCTGACAATCATTGGCGAGCTGATCCTGATGTGGATCGGCAAGGGCAAGATGGCTCGCCTGCGCGAAAAACAATCCTGAAGAGGCGCTGTTTAAAATGTCAAAAATCTACGTTCATAACCTCACAAAACGGTACGGCTCTGCGACAGCGCTAGACAATGTGTCGCTCGAAATAGAAAGCGGAGAGTTTCTGGTATTGCTCGGGCCTTCCGGCTGCGGGAAAACTACCCTGCTTCGGTGTCTGGCCGGCCTCGAAACGCCTGACGACGGTGAGATTGTTATGGGCGATAAGGTAGTCTTCTCGTCCGAGCAGAATATCATGGTCCCGCCCGGTAAACGTAATCTGGGCATGGTGTTCCAAAGCTACGCTCTATGGCCCCACATGAGTGTTCGCGATAATGTTAAATTCGGTCTTGATGTGCTGAAAACACCCAAATCCGTTGCGGAAGAACGTCTTGACGAGGTTCTGTCCGACGTAGGTCTGGGGGATTTGGATCAGAGATATCCTTCAGAGCTTTCCGGTGGTCAACAGCAGCGCGTAGCATTGGCTCGACTGCTTGCAACTCAGCCGCCGATTTTCCTAATGGATGAACCGCTTTCGAATCTTGATGCACGCCTTCGCATGGATATGCGCGTAGAACTCAAGCGCTTTCAGTCCACCGCACAGGCCACAACGGTTTACGTGACGCATGACCAGACAGAAGCCATGACCATGTCGACGCGCGTCGTTGTCATGAAAGATGGATCGATCCAGCAGGTGTCCCCACCTGATCAGCTGTATCGACAGCCCGAAAATACATTTGTTGCGGATTTTGTCGGGATGCCCCGGATCAATCTCGTCAAACTAAGCGCCGAAACCTCGCATGGAAGTGTTTTCACAAACGGTGATATTCGCGTCGATGTCGGATGGGAACCAGAATGTTCAGAAATCATTGTTGGTGCAAGACCCGAAGACATCACGATCTCAAACGAGGCGTCGGCGGGTAGGGAAGACTATGAAATCAAAACTGTTTTGCCAAATGGGCCAGAGACGATTGTCCAGCTTACACGAGGCGAAACAACGTTCCTCACTCGGGTTGGGCACGAAGCCGTACTCGCCAAAGGACAAACCGTTTGGGTGCAATTCAATTCCAGTGCGCTCAACATCTACGCCGCCGAAACTGGAGCGCTCATAAGCCCGGAAACGGTGAAACTATCTGAGGCCAGCTAGGGCTTTAATCATGTCAATCATAAGGAGGACAATGCTAATGAGTAAATTTACGAAATTCAGTCTCATGTCGACCGCGGGGGCGCTTGCGATTGCGGTTTCAGGCGCGGCAATAGCCGACGATGCGTGGCAACAGAAAGCCGGTGTGGGCGCATATGCGTCCAATACACAGGACTGGGCGGCGATAGAGGAGGCTGCACGCGAAGAAGGCCAGGTAGTGATCTATTCTGTATCGTCGCGGATTGCCAAATTGGTCGACGGCTTTCAGGAGAAATACGGGATCGAAATAATAGGGCATGACATGCCCTCAGATTTGCAGATCGAAAAACTGCGCCGTGAACATAATGCAGGGGTGCACGCGGTGGACGTTTTGTTTAACGCTGAAGCCCCGCTTTTGTTAAACGAAGCGCTCCCCAACGGTCTCGTTTGGAACTTTGTTCCATCGGGTCTAGATGATGAGCTAAGCGCGAATGAGATGGAACCCTTCCTGATCCAGCGCCACTCTAGCCGAGTTGTTTACTATAATACTGAGCTGAACCCCGATGGAGCGCCGATCGACTCCCTGTGGGATCTGACAAACGCGGATTGGACCGGCCGGACATTGCTGCCCAGCCCACTAGAGGATGGTCTGTCTGCCAACTTCATTCAGACCGTTCTGCAGAACTCAGATGAAATGGCCGCGGCGTATGAACGCGAATATGGTGAGCTGATCACCTATTCGGAAGATGTGTTGGAAGCTGTTGCGGACAGTGCGGTCATTTCCGAGCCGAATGCGTCGATGGAGTGGCTCTATCGGTTCCTTGCAAATGAACCGGTCTTCATGAGTTCTACGACCAAGATCTTTAATAACGTTGGTGATGTTAAGCAGGATAATCCGCCGCTGGGCATTACGACGTTCTCGAAAATGCGCAAAAACGAGCCTGGTGTTTATGCCGCAGAGCCGATCTATGACCTTGATCCGGTTTTCGGCGTCAGCTACCCGACCGCGCTTGTCATGGCTGACATGGCACCGCACCCGAATGCGGCCAAGCTTCTGATCCGTTACATGATGGATGAAGAGGGTTTTGCCCCATGGAATGAACCCGGTGACTTTGCAGCCCGCAACACTATTGAGGCAAAGCAGATGGAAGATTTCAATCTGCCGAGATTCACGGACTTGAAGCTTTGGCCGATTGATCCCGAGGAAATCTACTACTCCAAGTACGGCTTCCTGGCGCTCTATCTGGAGCTAGGCTGACCAACAGCCGCCCCGATCAGATTTGATCGGGGCGGAGAATTTCAAATACACACCCAACCACCGGGAGAGGATTGCAGTGGGCATTACAACTATTTTGTTTGACGCAGGCGACATTCTTTACAGCAAACCTCGTCGTAAAGGCGTAATAGCTAAGTTTTTGACAGATCGTGGTTACCAGGCTCCTGCAACCATAGACCCGGAAGAGCGGGCGATGCGCCTTGAGGCACATGCTGGCAAAATTGGTGTTCAGGATTTTATGGAATGGCTTATGGGTCATTATGGGGTTTCTGATCCGGCGGTCGTTCAGGAAGGTGTCGCGATGCTGCGATGCCAGCAGAGTGACGTCACATTCTTTGACGGCGTTGGAGAAACTCTGCACGAACTAAAACGGCGCGGTTTCAAGCTGGGCGTCGTGACGAATACATTCAATCCACCATCAGAAAAGGCCAAATGGTTCGAAACCATCGGCATCGATGGCATTTGGGATTCCTATGCGGATTCTTGTGAGCTTGGCGTAGTTAAACCCGACCCGGAAATCTATCTCGCCGCATTGAATCCCTTGGGAGTTGCACCGAAAAACGCATTCTTTGTCGGTCATGCGCAATATGAGATTGATGGAGCAAAGGCGCTTGGAATGACAACCATTCGTTTCAATCCGGATCCAGACTGCACGGTTTCGGATCATCTGATCACTCGTTTCCCAGATCTTCTGGATGTTGCCCAGATGTCAAGCAAAACTGAAACCACATAAATTGGCTAATAGCTAAAGTTGGCCGAGGTACACAATTGTTGATTATTAGCTTCTTGTTAAGCATTTCAGGCGCGATCTTCTTGTTACTTTTCGGTGTGCGAATGGTTCAGACAGGGATTGAACGAAGCTATGGTGCCTCATTCCAACGTTTCCTGACAGGGCAAACCAGTCTGGTGCGCGCGAGCACATTGGGTATTGGGCTAGCTATACTGTTGCAAAGCTCTGCAGCTGTCGCGCTCCTGACGGCGGGGTTCGCGGCCAGTGGGATAATGTCTTTTCCAATCTCGGTGGCAATCGTCTTGGGCGGCGATTTAGGATCCGCTTTGTTAATTCGCGTCTTGTCATTTGATCTCGCCTGGTTAGTTCCTGTTCTGTTGACCGTTGGCGGTTATCTATTTGTCAAAACCGAAGCGAAACGCTTGCGGCAGGCTGGCCGGATCATAATGGGATTGGCCTTCATCCTGATCTCGCTGCAGTTGCTGCGCGAAGCGATGCATCCGATCCGGGACAGTGACTTGTTACCTTCAATCTCGAGTTACCTTTCCCAAGATATTGTAACCGCCTTCATCGTCGGTGGAGTGCTTGCGTTTATTATGCATTCCTCTGTCGCCGCGATATTGATGTGCATTGCGCTGGTGCAGATTGATATCTTGCCGTTTTCGGTGGGGTTGTCGCTTATCCTGGGCGCAAATCTGGGATCAGCTCTTATTCCCCTGTGGCTTGCGAAGGATATGAACGCGACCGCGCGACGGGTGCCAGTCGCCAACCTGATTTTGCGCGGATCCGGTGCAGTTATTTCGCTTTGGCCTGCACATCTTTTGTTTGCTGCGTTTTTTTCTTCGCACGGTCAGCCAGCAGATTGGCTCATTCTTTTTCACATCTCATTCAATGCTTTTCTTGTGATTATCTCAATCCCGATAGTGCGCCCTCTTGAAGGCTTGTTGGAGTGGCTTGTTCCGGCCCGATCTGTCGATAACCAAGCCGAAGGCACATCATTCAGGACGCCCAGCACACTCAATCTTGATCACATTCCCTCACCTGCACATGCCCGGGCTGACCTGAAAAAGGAACTACTGCGCATGAGCGAGATTCTGGAGCTTATGTTCCGCCCAATTCCGTCGTTGTACCAGTCTCCCGACAAGGAAGCGATCCGTAGATTGCGCGATCTTGGCCGTGAAGTTCATAAGAGTTTGGCCCTGATCCGGGATTTCGTGGCGGCGATCCCAGTTGATCAGTTTGGCAAGACAGAAACAAAGGCGGCACGTGCGCTGATGGAATATGCCCTGCGGTTAAATTCCGCCGCCGATCTTGTGGCAATCAAGATTTATAAATTGGCGAATGACATTCACGGACAGAACCTGAAATTTTCAAATAAAGGATTGGCTGAACTTGTAGACATGCATCAGGCAATTCTGGCAAACATCAAACTTGCCTCGAATGTTCTGATTTCGGATGACCTTGAGAGTGCGCGTCTTCTGAGCCTTGAAAAGACAGAAATCAAACGCGTTGAATACCGCAGTCGAAAGCGTCATCTGAAACGTCTACAGAATGGAAGTCTTGAAAGCTACAATTCCAGTGATGTTCATTTGGAAACTCTGCGAGCGTTTCGCGAAATAAACGGACATATCGCAGCTGTTGCCTACCCAGTTCTATATCAACATGGGCAGCTTCTGGAAACACGATTGGTTAACCAAGAATGCTCCTAAGTTGGACTTCAGAAGAACTCGATCCCCACTTTGGGCGCTGTCAGACAAACAAGCCCTAGCATCAGTACTCAGTCGATGGCTATTTCTATGAGGTCACTAAGGAACGCCACTCGGTGAGAGCTGCGTCACGGTTAAGTTTGAATGTACTGCGTTTTGAGAGTGACCTTTGCGAGTTGAATAGATTGTGAAACGAGGCATGGATTGAGGCGAACTTCTGTAGACTGTGCATTCGTCTAAATCGAAGCATTGCCCTCTCTCGTCGTCGAAAGGGTAAGTGTGAATTCTCAACTCGGTGCTTCCAGACAAACGAACTCAAGTATCACTGTTGGACTGTCGATCCTTATCTATGAGATCATCAACGAACACCACTCAGTGAAAGCGGAAATCTCACATAAAGCATAACTGCAAGTTGGATGATCTCGGGGCTGGTTTTAAAATAGTGGAAGGATACAGAATTAGGCATACCAAACTGGCTAAGACCCGTATAAATGTTAGGCAAGGTGGTGTATTTTGACAGAGCCCCGGACCGATTTCAGGCAACTAATTTTTTCTGACTGAGTAAAACAAATGCATCCAGGAACTTAGCACAAGCCTGAATAAAAAGTCTCCTTCTGACTACTTTTACAAAAAGGACTGCTCGGAGTATCATCCTTCACCGTCTCAAACTTCAGATTTTGGATGCAATGCTCGTTCAACACCTTTGATACATGCAACCAAAGTTGCATTGACGGGCGTATTTATCCCAGCCTTAAGTCCAGCACGAACAACCGCACCGTTGATGAAATCAATTTCCGTTAATGTACGGCTTTCAAGGGCTTGGAGGACCGACGGTTTGAAGTCAAAAGGCAATCCGGCCGAAGCTTTAACCCATGCGTCTCTGGGGTGTTTTGTTTCCAATTTCACCCCGAGAGCGTTCGCCACTTTCATTGCCTCGCCAACCGCTTGAATCCCAGCCTCCTCCACTTCAGGCAGGTCGTATAAGTTTCCAAAATTCAGACCTGTGACCCCAGAAAGGGCACCTGCAGCAACGTTAATCAAGAGCTTGTCCCACATCGCTCCAAGGATGTTGTCTGTCACTAAGGTTGTTAAATTTGCTGCGTTGAATGTTTCGGCGACTTCCCAAATTCGTGATGTCATTCGCCCATCAAGCTCGCCAATTATCGTTTCTTTGTCCCCGACGCCAGCGACCACGCGCCCTGGAACGTTCATCATTCCACCAACATAGGTTTTTCCAGCGATCACCTTTGCCTTGCCGACGATATCTGCCAATATGTCTTCTTGGCCTAACCCATTTTGCAACGATAATACCATTGTATCCGCACGCAGAAGATTTTTTGACGCCCGCATTGCGTCTTCAGTGTTGAAGCTCTTGACCAGTACGATCAGCAGATCAACCGGCTGAAGATGTGCAGTACTATGTTCGGCTTGAACGCTTACCACGCTTTCAACGCCGTCTTTCTCAAGAACCAGACCATTGGTATTGACGGTTGACACGTAGTCCTCGTCAACATTGATCAAAACCACATCATTGCCTGCAGCCGCAAGCTGTCCTCCAAAAACGGAACCCATAGCGCCGGCTCCTAGCATCGCAATACGCATATTAACTCTCAATCATAACCGATTGAATTTTAACGCAAAGTGGTCCCAGCACAACGCAAAACCCCTGTTTTCTTGGGTTTTCATCGACTTATTGGCTGGAAAGTGACACCCGGGGGCGCAACCGTACTTTTCTAAAATATCATTTAATTATAGATAGTTATAAGACTCTGAAAATATGGAAATGGTCCTAAAAGCGGTCCCGAAAACGCATTGCAGCCAGCTTTCCGGACATTACAGCTACGCAACAAAAACGGGTAGATGAATTCATGAATCCACTTTTAAGCGAGATCAAGTCGATCCTATCCAGTCGCAGAAATCGCTTTTACAGCAATCGCTCCCACAGGCGACACAATGGCATTGCATCGCACAGAAGGGTTCGAGACCAGTCAATGAGCACCGGTGTTCGCCAAGATAGTCAAAAGCCTGTCAAATTCTTCGTCCGCGATCGCTGCGGTTTCGGAAGTGGCGGGGTAGTCGCCTGAATTTGCTGCCTGATGGAAGGCGGAAAGTGCCGTTCGACGCTCCGAGCGGATCTGTTCCTGTAACCGGTGGAGGTTTCCAAATGCGCGGGCGTGGCGGGGGCTTTCGGGTTGTTCACCGCAGATGTCGTTCTGGAACTGATAGATAATGTCAGCCCAAGCGCCTGATCCCAGCGACGACGTAATCAGCGTGGTTCGTTTGCTGATCTCGGCCATTACGCGATCACAGATCACCTCTGCTTCCACAGAGAATGCACCCGCATTTTCCATATCGCGGAAATTCTGCCAAAGTGCTAAAGCTTCTTCGGCCGTCTTGCCGATGGCGCGAAGGCCGCCATTCCATGTCGAACGACGCGGGACAAGACCAAGATGGCACATGACGGGTATTTGTTCGCGCGCCAGCAACTCAACGACATGCGGACCGCGTGCGGTGTAGACTGAATCCGCGCCTCGTTTCATGGCCAGAAAAGCAGCTTCCAATACGTCTTTTTCTGTAGGGTGATCCGGCATCGGGATCGCAGCGGTGTAAAAGTGATTTGGTGCACCGCAGCGTACCGCCTCTGCATTAACCGCATTGCCCATGATCAAATCGATTCCCGCGTCGGCGGCAGCGGCGGCCTCTTCTTCGGAATTGGCAGTGGTTTGGGTGAGTTTCCGGACACCCTTCAACGCTAGCAAATCAGCGGTAGTATAGTTGCGCAAGCAAAACTTCGCATCCCAGTCGTAGATCCGTTTCATCCCAATTCTCCTCTTAAATTGCCTGCGCTATTCGAGCCCTCTCGGGGCTAGTTCACCAATGGATTTTTCTTCGGTGCCTGCCGCCTGCCGTAAAGTTGTTTTTGCCGTCGCAGGCAGGGGCGTATCGAACGCATAAGTAGGGTCAGTCTTCTGACGCTCCCAAGTGTCAAGCATCTCACGCCACGCCCCACGAAGCGTACGCGGCTCTGGCATATCGTCTTTGATCTCTAACGCAAGGAGCGGTAGGTTATAGCAGGGTACACCGGCGTACATGTGATGTTCGGTGTGCCAGTTCATATGCCAATAAAGAAACTCAACGAATTTCGGCAGGCGGATAGAGCGCGTGTTCTTTCGGAAATCCGTTGTCGCTTCCGTCAGCCCGCAATGCTGGGTCAGCCCGACAAAGTAACTCAGCCAGTTCGCTATGTAACTCGGAAGTGTTAGGATCAGCGGCAAGACCCATTGGCCAGTGTTAATCGCCACCATCAGGACAAGGCCATGAAACGCCAACTGGATACGCGACCACCACATGGATTTCCGAGCCTGTTCGGGTTGATCTTCATGCAATGCACGTAGCCATTCGTTTGCTGGAACATCGTTCGAGGGTAGTTTCCCAACGGCATCCAGCATCGTCATCCAGATAGCCGACAAAATGCCGCCCTTGCCGAATGTGCGTCCTGGTTGGGTAAAAACGTTTAGTGTGAAAATCTGCAAAAGGAAGGTTCGGCCAACATTTGGATGAACCGGCATCAGAACTTCGCGATCGCCCTCGGGATGCAGCGTGTAGCGGTGATGATAGGTATGGCTTGCGGCATAATCGAAGGGGTTCCACCAACTGATCATACTGAATAGATAAAGAAATGCATCGTTCAACCGCTTGCTCTGGAACACTGTCCCATGTCCAAGCTCATGCACGGCTGTTCCCCGAAAGAATGAGGCAAATGTGCCATGTACGAAAAGAGCGATCAGAAATAAAAGCCACACACCTTGAGCCCACGTCAGGTAAACCGCCAAACTCGTGAGGCAGAACAGGGCGAAGTGCCCACCAGCCTGCACCCAGCCTTTCCGATCATCGCGCTTGGACAGTTCACGGAAGCGCTCAGGCCGCATTTTGGAACGGTACCATTGCGGTTTCAGTGTGTCTCTTATTTCAGAGAGTGGGCGATGGGGCATGGTTTTACCCTCCTTGCTTGATGGGCGATTCTACGGGATAAGGTCTCCGGCGTACAAGGACGCGGACCCCAAGGGTGGAGAACTAGATAATTACCCATGCGCCGCCCTTTTCATTCGAGCGAACCGTCGCGTCGATGAACTGGACACCGGCAGCTCCATCAGCCACTCGTGGCATGTCCAGCCAGGTGTCCGGTACCTTTATCTGGTCTCGACGAGCAGCTGTGGCCAGCGCGAATTCTGTATAAAGATTGCCCCAGGCCTCGATTAGTCCTTCTGGGAACCCGCGACCCGTACGGATAAGACGTTCGGTTCTTTGTGATACACCATGCGCATGGCCACGGCTAAGAATACGGTCGGGCTCTCCGAAGCGGGCGTGTTTGAGATACTCCGAATGCTCCAGGTCCCATTCCAGCCCGCCTTCGGAGCCGAAAATGCGCAGCCGCAAACCACCGCGATTGCCTGGGGCAAGGCGTGTCGCTAACAGTGTGCCCGGCACGTCAGCTGCATAGCGGGTCCACGCAAAAAACGTGTCTTCCAGCGGCTTTGGTGCGCCGCAGACATGGAATTCGCTGCGCAGGTGCGTTAGGGGCAGATGACTGACAAACTGTGCGAGATGCACCGCGTGGGTACCGATATCGCCAACACAGGAGGTGCGCCCTGACTTCGCAGGGTCGAGCCGCCATTTTACATGAGCTGCCTCGGCAACATCGTCGGACGTCATCCAATCCTGCATGAACTCCACGTGGATCTGGTTGATCTTGCCGACGCCACCTGCTGCCACGATCTCGCGCGCCTGCCGGATCATCGCGAAACAAGACATGACGTAGGAGACGCCAAATACGCATCCCGTTCTGGCTGTGGCATCAACCAGGGCATCAGCGTCGGCCATCTCATTGGTCAGCGGCTTGTCACAAAGCACGTCAATCCCGGCATCAAGGAAGGCCAGCGCCGCTTCGTAATGCACATGATTGGGCGTGGTGATCATTACCGCATCAACACCATCGGCGCGATTGGCTTCAGCATCGGCCATCTCGACGAAAGAGGTGTAACACCGCTCTTCGGGCAGGTGCCAATCCCTCGCGGCCGCTTTGGCGCGGGCGGGATCCGAGGACAGCGCCCCAGCCACGACCTCCCAGCGGTCCGTCAGCCGCGCCGCCATTGCCTGAGTATGCGATATTCGCCCTCCACCAACAACGCCAAGGCGCAAGCGGCGGGACTGCGAGGGGTAGGCACCGTTAAAGTCAAAGGTCACTGGCAAAATAGACATGGATCAAAGCTCCGGAGGGATCGCGCCTTCGGGCAGCATCTCAACCGCCATGAAGATTGAGGGCGTGATAGTTTCAAACTGATGCCACGGGAATTTGCCTGCAGCATCATACATCGGGCGATGCGTGGTGCCCGGCGCCATAGGTTCTTCTAGATAAAGCGACGCCACGTCCTTTTCACGGCATTGCTGCATCTTACCAAACCCCATGATTTGTGTGTGCACCTCGCGAAAGCCCGGCACCGGGCAGAAGGCATGTTCACGATGCAGGCCTACATTCAATGGCACAGTAGAAGAGTGATACACGGTGAAGCCAAACTGTCCAATCCAGACCTTGGGCGACATATAGTGCCCGATGCCGCGCAGGCGCTCTTCCTGACGTACTTCGAAGGCAGAAGGCCAGGTGCCGCGCACACGCGCCATCAACGCGTCTTCATCCTCGTAATCGGCGAAACGCTCGATCACGGCAGCATGGGTGACATCCTCGGCAATCGTATTAGCCAACACTACTGATTGCAGGGCGCCGAGCGATTGTTCGCGGATGCGTATTGGGGTTTCTGAGAGATTGAGGAGGATGACCTTGCCTTCAATCGGATAGGATTGATCATCCGTGATCAGCCTGATTGTGAAAAATGGTTCGGCGATATCAAGAGTTTGGATCGGCATGGTTTAGCAATCTTCCGGGAAGTTTTCGGGTAGAGGTTTAGGCCGCGCGCAGGTACTGGCCACTTCGACAAACCGAGCCTCTCGGGCAGAAGTCAACATGGCCTGCATCGCCTCGGTTATGTGATAGGCCAACGCGCCGCTTGCGCGGGGGGTGCGGCCATTGGTGACGGCATCCGCCATTTCCAATAGGCCAACACCACGCGCATCGTAGTTAAAGCCATGAGTGTTCCTGGCAACGCACCACTCCGCTGGGGCAACGGGTCGGGGTCGCATGCTCCAACGTGCCTCTTTTCGGGTGCGATACCAAACAGGTCCATGAAAGATATTCGCTCCATCGCCAGGGTCAGCATCAGGGATGCAAATAGTGCCGTCCTCGCCATAGATCTCGAAACGCGGGGTTTCGCTTTCCCAGACGTCGAAGCTGACCATCATCTCACCGATTACCCCGTTTTCAAATGCGATGAGGTTAAGGCAATGGGTGTCTTCCTCGACCGGCATCACCTGGCCATTGCGCGGTCCGTTCTCGATCATCCGAGCGGCGAAGGTCTTCTTGCCCATGGCCGCGACCTGTCGGATCGGACCCAAGAGAAATACCATCGCCGTCAAGTAGTAAGGACCCAAATCAAGAAGCGGCCCGCCGCCTTTGGCATAATAGAAATCCGGGTTTGGGTGGTGGCGTTCGACGCCACGCGTGGGTACGAATGCGGCCACTCCAGTTGGTGCCCCGATGACACCGCTATCAAGTAGTTTTCGCACCGTCTGCCAGCGCCCACCCAGAAAGGTATCTGGTGCATTGCTAACGGTCAGGCCCTTTTCGCGCGCCAAATCCAAAATACGACGTCCATCCATGAGATCCGTGACGAAAGGTTTCTCCGAATAGACATGTTTGCCCGATTCAAGCGCGGCGATACTGACGTTGGCGTGGGCCGCCGGAATGGTCAGATTGAGGATCGAATCAATCTCTGGATCGGCGATGATTTCCTCTGGTAACGCCACGCGCGGCACGCCAAACTCTGCCGCCTTGGCGTGGCTTTCATCCATGTTCAGCGATCCGCAGGCAACAATCTCCAGTTCGCCAAAGGCCGCACAATTTCGTAAATAAACTTCGCTGATCCGCCCAGTGCCGATTAGTCCGACGCGAAAGTTTCTCATACTGTTTCCTCAACCGAAAATCTCTTTGAAGAGGTCGATACACCGCCTGAACCCGTCCTCGAAGTTTCCGTTTCCAGGGTGGTAGACGCTTTCAAAGCTGATGACAGCGTCATACCCGTCCGCACGCATTGCATCGGCCAATGGGTGGAACTGATCAGCAAGCTGCCCCTTGCCCATTTCGCGTACCTCAAGTGTGGCCTTCGGGGTATCGACCTGCACGTCCTTGATATGTACGTGGCCGAGATAACCATTCCGGACCTCATTATAGCCGTCCGGATAGGCGCGTTCGTGGCACCAGCAGTTATTGGCTGGGTCCCACAGCACCTTGAGCACGTCCTTGGCGTCCAGTTCGTCGATCAAACGGCGGGCGGTGTAGTTTGAATTGACCATTGTGCCGTTTCCAGTTTCCACGACCAACGTGATGCCTTCAGATCTTGCAAGCTCGCAGGCTGGCGCGATTAAAGGCGGCATCGTTTCCCATGCCCCATGAGCTACATTCCACTTTTCGGCTCCATTGCGGCCCCACAGAATTTGCTCTTTTTTCTGCGTCATGATGCGCACCAGCGGCGATCCAACGACATGGGCCATTTCGATAACGCGCTTTAAGGCATCCATGTGTTGGGTATGAAGCTCGTCACCCGGCCGATTGGCAGATGTCATGCCCGCAAATATATGCCTCGAAAGGCAAGAAACAGGCTTTCCGCGATCGCGTAGTAACCGATCGATCGTTTTGACTTGTTCTGCGGAGTGATCGCCGACTTCATTTTCGCCGACGAATTGTAGCTCTGCATATTCCAAGCCAAATTCGTCCATGACATCCAACGCACGAGATAGGTCGCGGCTTATGCCGTCACAAATTACGCCCAGTTTCATATCTGTCTTGCTCCATCCCTATGAAGTTCTGCGCCAACGATTTCTTCGATAACGCGCGTGCAAACCCAGTTGTCGCCATCTGGGTATTTGGTTTTGCCAGCGTGAAAGATCTGCATAGCAGCGGCAGCAGTATGGAGCGGTACACCCAGCTGTTCGCCTAAATTCATAGAAATCGTAAGATCCTTGTGCATTGTGGCAATGTGACTGCCAGTTCCCTCGAATTTTCGATCAATGATATTTTCAAGAGCAGCCTTCGTAACCGTACACCCGCCCGAACCATTGGCGACGACGTTGTAAAACGCCTGACCACTTATCCCTGCCTTAGCAGCCATGGCAGCGGCCTCGAACGTCGCCGAGAACATCGCCCCCAAAAGCGATTGTAGGCACGCTTTTACCGTTTGGCCTTGACCTGGTTGATCTCCGACTTTCCAAATAGTACTGGATATGGCCTCCATTGCTGGCCTTGCGGTCTTCATATCGGCATCAGATCCAGCAGCCATCATTGTAAGTGTACCACCTTGCGCGCCGGGAAATCCGCCTGAGACTGGGCTGTCGACCAAACCGATTCCAGTCCCATTCAAGGCCTTTCCAATTTCAGTCGCTTCATTTGGTTTTATCGTCGCAGTTAGAATTATGACTGAACCTTTCGGCATGTTTGCCGCCAAACCATCATCACCGAGGATCACTGACTTCGCCTGATCGCCGGTCATGACCATGACAAATGCCACGTCAGTTTTTCGGGCGAGATCCTTTACGCTAGCTGCGGGACTTCCTCCCAAATCGGAAAACGCCTTCATTCTGGATTCACTCAGGTCAAATCCAGAAGACGGAAACCCAGACTTGATCAGATTTTTTGCCAGTCCAGAGCCCATGTCGCCTAAGCCAACTACACCAGTATTCATCATCATTTTTCCTTAGTTTGCCGCAGCAATGCGGAGCAAATTTCGAGGTTAACGCCTAAGCGCATTATGGTCGGGGTTTTCTTGCGCGATGCGCCAGGCCGTTTCCCGAAACACCCCAATGAACCTAAGATTGTCAGTATCCAAAAAACACCTCCGGGATCCAAAGTACAAGCTGTGGGAAAAGGCAAAGCAGAACCAGAACAGCGACGTTGGCCACCAGGAACGGTGCCGCGCCAATGAATATCTGACCGATTCCCATGCGCGCAATCGCGGCGCAAACGTTCAAGCAATTCCCCACGGGTGGGGTACAGGCACCGACAGCAAGTCCACTGACCAAAACGACGCCGAAATGCACGCCCGACACGCCAACCGATTGAGCGGCTGGCAAAAGTACCGGCGTTAGCAACAAGATCGCCGGACTAACGTCAATAAAGGTGCCGACAATAAGAACCAAAAGCGCAATCACGAGCATCAGTCCAATCGGCCCTAGTCCTAAACTGATCACAAAATCAGCCAATAGATCAGGTACCCGTTCGAGCGCCAGAACCCAAATATACAGCTGTGAAAATGCTATAATCATCATGATCTTGGCCGAAGTGATGATGGCACTGCGCATCAGTTTAGGCATTTCCTTCAAAACTGAGGTCCCAGTGATCATGAGCCCGATCAAAAGCCCGTAGGCGACAGCCAGCCCAGCGGTTTCGGTTGGTGAGGCGATGCCAAATACAACCGAACCAACAATCAGCACGGGCATGATTACGACGACCGCCGACCTTTTGAGCTGACGAACCCCTTCCTGCATCGTGAACGGAATATCTTCGGTTGGGAAATCCTTGCGTTTGGCTACCCAGTAGACCAACAACAGTTGGAACGCACCAACCATAACCCCAGGAATGATGCCTCCCAAGAACAGCTGCCCCACGCTTTCCTGCGCTACAATCGCATATAAGATCATCGGCACCGATGGCGGAATAATCATTCCCATGGTTGAAGATGCAACCGTGATCCCCGCTGCAAAGCTTTTCGTGTAACCTCGCTTCTCCATTTCGGGGATCAGCACTGATCCGATGGAGGCGGTGTCCGAGGCAGACGAACCAGAGATGCCGCCAAAGATCATTGAGGCGACGACATTAACTAGGCCAAGGCCGCCTTTAAGGCGCCCGACGAAGAACATGGACAGATCAAGTAGTCGGGCTGTGATACCACCGCTGTTCATGACGAGACCCATCAGGATGAATAGAGGCAATGAAACAAGGGCAAAACTGTCCATACCCGCAAAGAACTTTTGGGGCAGGATTCCCGTCAGCATCGGCTTTTCAATTAGGAAGTAAGCCATAGCGGACAGGCCGAGCGAATAGGCGATCGGGACGCCGACAAGCAGAAGGATGAATAGGCTGATAAGTAGAATGATCACCGAATTAATCCTCCGGCAGCCAGACAACGTCGAGGTTCACCCGCCCGCCGAGCGTCAGAACAATTTTCATCGCGCAGGCCAATGTCGCGAGACCACACCCAATCGGTACCGCGCTTTGCACAATAACTTTGGGAAGATTGAACGGTTGCCATGGGTAACTGCCCGTAGTGCCGATCCAACTCCATGCGTACCAGATCATCGCAACGTTGATTAATCCAACAAGAAACAGGCCAACCAAAAAAAGAGCTTTTTTCAGCGCGCGCGGTCCGCTGTCGATGAAGAAGGTGATCGCTATGTGTTCCTGCCGAGTGATGCCCACCGCCCCCCCAATTGCGCTGGTGAAAAGAAAACTCTTTCGGACGAGTTCGTCACTACCGACGACTCCGTAGTTAAATCCGAAGCGCAGGACGACGATTGAGATAACGAGGATGATGAAAAGACCGAATAATCCAACCAATATCCATTCCAGGAACTTGGTAAGCCAGTCTTCGAACGATTTTAGCGCTTCCATTTTCTCACCGTCGAAAAGGCGCCTAGCCCGAGTTTACGTGGGCCACGCGGTCGACCTAAGATAGTTCCTGCCCTACTCGAAAGCAGGGCAAGGTATCGACTATGCCGATCTATTTACAAGACTTGGCCGCGGCCATTGCGGCATCCAGATCAGCCTGGGAGTAGTGTCCAGCGTCAATGCCTGCTTGATAAACAGGAGCAACCGCTGCTTGGAATGACGCAACGCCATCAGCGGAGAGCGTGTTAATTTCCATGTGGGCTCCAAGCTCATCCAGCAACTTGAATTCAGCCGCTTGAGCAAGTTCATCATTCAGCTTCAGGGCTTCATCTGCAACTTCATTCACGATCTGCTGAAGATCCGCCGGGAGACTATCATACCACGCCTTGTTAATCAGCATTGGGTCTGGTCCAGTCATATGGTTTGTGACGCTCAGATATTTCTGCACTTCGTAAAGTTTCGCGTTCCAAATGTTGGACGGCGGATTATGCTGACCATCAATGACGCCGGTTTTGAACGCCTGATACAGCTCCGAGAACGCCATGGGAGTCACGATCGACCCCATCGACTCAGCTACCGCGATAAAGAAGTCCGTCTGTGGTTCGCGAATTTTCAAGCCCTGCAAATCCGATACCTGATTGATCGGGCGTACATTGTTTGTGTACATCCGGAAACCTTGGCTAACTCCGGTCGCCGGAACATGAACCCCATTTCCAGCAGCGGCTTCGACAGAATCCGTGAAATCAGAACCTACGAGACAACGCATTTCATCCCAGCCCGCGGTCAGAAACGGCAGCAGATAGATATTGAACTGCGGATTTGCGTTGGCGAAGAAACCACCGCGCGTCCCTTGAATAATGCCAGTCGCCATTTGGTCGTACATTTCCTGCTCGGTTCCGAGCGTGTTGTCGAAAAAGTTCTGAACGTCGATCCGACCGTTCGAACGCGCTTCAACTTCTTTTTCGAAGAAGACCATGGACTGGCCGCGCGAAGAGCTTTCTGGCTGAGACTGCCCATATGTAAAGGTGAAGTCGGCAGCCAGCGCCGTCGACGCGCAGATAACACCGCTGGCAGCACTTGCCAAGATTTTCGTTAGAGATTTCATTTGTTCCTCCCTTTGCCATTTGATCGGCCGTAATTGTATTTACTAGTGAGGCGGAGCATCTGCAGCGAGCGCGCCCATTGGCAATAAAAACTTGCATTAAATTGATAAATTGATGTTAATTGATGTAAATTGTTTAAAGTAATGACCATTTTTGGTGTGATTTGATGGTAAATATGACTGATTCAGATGAGATTCGCGTTCCGAAAAAGGCGACAATTTCAGCGATCTCCAAGCTTGCAGGAGTCGGTACAGCTACGGTTGACCGCGTTCTCAACAACCGCTCACATGTGGGTGAGTCGACCCGACAGCGGGTAATTCAGGCCAAACGCGCGATAGAGGCCGGTACATCGCTCGGTTCACGCCCCAGACCCTGGCGGTTAAAGGTGTTCCTGCCCGGAGAGGCTGGTCCATCGACCGATCTTCTAGCCGAATGCCTTCAGGATTATGGCGCACGCGGTAACGCTACCATTGAATGTGTTTTCACCAAGAAACTGGAGCCGGCATTGCTGGCCAGAAAGCTCCACGCATGTGCAGGTCAAGGCGTTGACGCGGTCGCGTTTCAGGCGCTAGAAGATCCGCGCGTGCACGGCGCCGTTGAAGGACTCGCTAAACTCAACATCCCAACACTCACCATAATGTCCGGGCTTGAACATCCGGCGCCAATTGGTTTCATCGGTATAAACAATCGTGCCGCAGGCCGGACCGCCGGTTATCTGATGGGGCGTCTCACGCGGCAGGCGGGATCTGTTCTCGTGGTCACAGGCGGTGAACTCTACCGCGTGCATGAAGATCGCGAGATCGGATTTCGTGCCTGCCTACGGCAGGATTTCTCACATATCAGCGAAGCTATAGCCCTTAATGGGCATGATGACTCAGAAGGCAACTACCAGGGGGTTCAGCAGGCATTCAGCCAACGGGACGATATTGTCGGTATTTATAACGTTGGGGGTGGACATCAAGGCGTCGTGCGTGCGCTGAGAGATTTAGGCGTCGCAAACGAGGTCGTCTTCATCGGCCATAACCTTACATCGCGCACCAAATCATATCTATTGGATGGCACAATGGACATCGTGATTCACCTCAATGTTCGTATTGTAGCTGAACAAACAGTCGAGGCGCTGATTTCGCATCTAGAGAACCGGCCCTTCAAACCGAGCCCGATCTTGACTGGCGTAATCACCCGCGAAAATATCATCGGCGCTACATTTGCATGACTTGGATGGGCGCAAGTAACAACATCATATAAAATGGTCCATAAAGCGGTCCCGAAAATGGTCCCAACGTAACACAAAACCCCTGTTTTCTTAGGTTTTCTTCGATTTACTAGCTGGAAAGTGGTGCCCGGGGGCGGAATCGAACCACCGACACGAGGATTTTCAATCCCCTGCTCTTTCCACTGGACTTCCCGCGCTCCGCAAGCCTGTGTGTAGATATGCCCGAATACCGTCGGGCTCTGCTCAGTACGAGATGATTGTACGGAGTGGAGTAGATGATGAGACTAGATTTGGATGGTTTGGCGGATGCCTCGCGTGAAGCGCTGATGTCTGAATAGCGTGAGTTCGTGGGTCGACCGCCACCTAAACACGTAAGCCGGCCCCTGCTGGTGCAGACCCTCAGTCATGACTATGAGCACAGCCCAGGTCTTTTAAAGCCGAATTGTAGGATTGGCGGCCATACACACAAAGACAGCCTCATGCACGCGCGCGCCGACATGGAGCTGGACTAGCACAGCAGCAACGCCGACGATTAACATTTGTAAACGCTCAGCACGAGATGTCCGTTATATCCAAACGAACTCTACGCCACTTCAAAGAAACGTCAGTAAAAGCGCTTCAAACCAGAGGATCGCATACACTGAGTCCGAGCCGCGCGCGCGTGCCCGAGCGAGCACCTAGCAAACGATTTTACGGGGACCCATATGGGGACGAAAAATGCGTAAAATACTTAATTTACTGATTTAAAATGACTAAATTAAAGATTATGGCGGTGCTGTCAGACTAACGAGCTATAGCATCTGATCTCTGACCGAGGTGCCATTTCCAATTACTGGATTCCATTCCCCCTGCCTTGCGCTTTTTGATCTGGCTTGCAAATTGAGACCCAAACCTATGCCACAAGTACCGAACAGGTTCATAGCTTACGTCCACACCTCGTTCATGCAAAAGGTCTTCCACATTTCTCAGTGAGAGTGGAAACCTCACATAAAGCATAACTGCAAGTTGGATGATCTCAGGGCTAGTTTTGAAATAGCGGAAGGACACTGGAGTGGGCATGGCTGAATAGCTATGTTCCCCATCACCATAAGGCAAGGTGAATTACTCTGACAGAACCGTGATGATGGCTTCGGGGAAGGCAATTTCAAAGCTTTGTTCGAAAGCATCGAGGCCGAAGAAATCGCTAAAGGCGAGTATGGTAAACGCGTCGCTGCGGAATGACATACCAAAGGGGTAAAAATTTCTTCGGAAGCACTGTGTTCTTTCGCTAGGTTGCAGACACAGTGTTGGCCCCCGGAATCTCAACAGACAAACAAGCAAAAAAGTGTGTGTTTGGTGTATTTTTGAAACTCACACGCATAGCGTTAGTTTGCAAAAATTTAGTCATTGATATTGTTTTGGAAAGTGGTGCCCGGGGGCGCAACCATACTTTTCTAAAATGTCATTTAATTATATATGGTTAGAAGACACTAAAAATATGGAAGTGGTCCAAAAATCTAACTTTGTACAAAC